>ERZ779643.75-NODE-75-length-90911-cov-10.262591_pt1 | contig 90911 bp, 89 predicted proteins | sample MGYA00511564_ERZ779643 | MGnify/ENA primary metagenome ERZ779643 (study PRJEB29588, sample SAMEA2147114) | human gut metagenome | biome: human gut; feature: human-associated habitat; material: faeces | place: Denmark | collected 2008/2010 ...
TTGATATTGCTAATCAAGAGAAGAAAAAGATGTATGGTATGCTTTCAAGTATTGGAGCAACAAGTAAACAAATAAAGAAAAATGTTTTACATGAAGGTTTTATTCTTGGTCTAATTGGTATTCCGTTAGGTATATTATCAGGAATATTTGCGGATTATATACTTGTTATTATAATAAATTATTTTGCTAAGAATCCTTTTAATGATTTTAAATTTGTATTTAGTATATCTATTTGGCCAGTAATTTTAAGCATTATACTTGGAGCAGTTACAATATATTTATCTATTCTTAGAGCTGCTAAAAAAAGTAGTAAAATTTCACCGATTGAAGCCATTAGAAATAATAATGAAATAAAAATTAATAGTAAAAAAATTAAGTCATCAAAAATAGTTAATAAATTATTTGGAGTTGGAGGAGATATTGCTTATAAAAATTTAAAAAGAAATAAAAAAAGAAATAGAACTACGATTATATCAATTGTATTAAGTGTTGCAGTATTTATTTCTTTATCATCATTTTTAAGTTATGGTTTTAAAATAACAAATCAGTATTATCAAGATGTTAATTATGATATTCAACTTTATCTTAGGGATACTAATGAAGAAGAATCTAAAAAAATAATTAATGATATAATAAAAATGGATAATATTACTAAATATAGCATAAATAGATCTATGAGTATGACATTTGATTATAAAAAATATTATAATGAAGATGTATTAAAATATTATGATGAGACAAACGATTTAGAGATTAGAATTGTATCTGTAGGTAAAAATGAGTTTGAAAGAATACTTAATGAAAATAATATAAATGAAAGTGAATATAATTATAAAGGATTATTAATTGATAAAAGTATTATTTATCAAGATGATAGTAAAAATTATAAAGAAGTAAATTTATTGGATTTAAATAAATTTAAAACAGTAACAGGTTCTATTAATAATAAAGATATAAGTATTAAAATTTTAAAAAGAATAGATACCTTACCAATGGGATTTCAAAATGTATATAGTGCAACTCCAACAGTTATAGTAAGTGATGAATTTTATGATTATATTATATCTAATTATAATGTAGATGCTACTGATTCGAGAAGTTTATATATTAAATCTACTGATTGTGAAAAACTAGAAAGTTTAATTAAAGAATATTTACTTGATGAAAATATTACTAATTATAGTTTGTTTAATATTGAAACTGAAGCTAAAGCACAAAGAAGTTTAATTATTTTAGTATCAATATTCTTGTATGGTTTTATTATTGTTATCAGTTTAATTGGTGTTACTAATATTATTAATACAATAAGCACTAATATGAATTTAAGAAGAAGAGAGTTTGCTATGCTTAAGTCTATTGGTATGACTAAAAATGAATTTAATAAAATGATTAACTTAGAGTCAATTATGTATTCTACGAAAGCATTAATTATTGGTATTCCTTTAGGTATATTAGGTTCATTTGCTATTTATAAGGCATTTGCAAATGGTAGTGATTATGGTTTTATATTTCCATGGCAAGCTATTTTAATAGCAATATTTGTTGTCTATATTCTCGTTAGTTTAATTATGTATTTTGCTTTAAGAAAAACAAAAAGTGAAAATATAATTGATACTATTAAGGATGAAAATATATAAAAATTAGGTTTGATTGACCTAATTTTTCTTAAAATATGGTATTATATATGTGAGGTGTAATAGGTGAAAATACTTTTAGTGGAAGATAATGAAATGATTATAAAAGCAATTAGTTTTTTGCTGGAAGAACATGGATATATTGTTCATGTTGCTAGATGTATTAAAGAAGCAAAGGAATTAATTAATAATGCTTTTGATTTAGTTATACTTGATGTTTGTTTACCAGATGGAAATGGACTAGATTTTTTTGAAAATTATGTAAATATTCCAGCTTTAGTTTTAAGTGCTAAAGATGAAGAAGATGATGTTGTTAAAGCAATTGATTTAGGTGTACAAGATTATATAATAAAACCTTTCAGGTCTAAGGAACTTTTATCAAGGATTAATAATATTATTAAAAGAAATAAGAAAAATAATATAAAGAAATTTGAGAATGTAACTTTTGATATGAATGCTTATAAAGTGTATGTTAATAATGTAGAGGTTGAATTAACTGGTTTAGAGCTAAAAATATTATTTTTACTTTTAGAAAATTGTGGAATGATCGTTACTAGAGATGTAATTATAGATAAAATATGGGATGCATCTGGTAAATTTGTTAATGATAATACTTTAAGCGTTTATATAAAAAGGATAAGAGAAAAAATAGGTAATGATAATTTTATTAAAACAATTAAAGGTATTGGTTATAGGGTGGATTTATGAAAAAATATAGTTTATGGTTTGTAACTCTTTTAATTTTAGTATTTGTTTGTAATTATTTATCTTATAAAAAGTATGCTCATGAAGTAAATGGAGTAACAAGTGAAATAATAGAGGTTGTTCTTACTAAATATCCCGAAGTAAAAAGTGAGGACTTGGTTAAGATTGTGTCTTCAAGTAAAAGGAGAAATAGTAGTGATACATTAAAAAAGTATGGGTTTACAGAAAGTGATATAAGTTATATAAAAAGCTTAGACTATGTTTATTATAAAAATTTAATTATAAATATAAGTGTTTTTGGAATATTTGGGATAGTTTGTGGAATAGGATATTATTTTAAAAAGAGAAAATATAGAAAGAATATTGAAGATATTACTAATTATTTAAAAAGAATAAATGAAGGTATATATGATTTAGAAATAATTGATAATGTGGAAGGTGATTTGTCAATTCTTAAAAATGAAATTTATACTACCACAGTGTGTTTAAAAGAAATGTATGCAAGAGAATATGATGATAAACTTAAAATAAAAGATAATTTAGCTAATATTTCTCATCAGTTAAAGACGCCCCTTACAGGAATTACTCTTATGATTGATACTCTTTTGGAAGAAAATGTAAGCGAAGAAAAAAGACATGAGTATTTGGTGGATATTAGAAAGCAAATTGAAAATATTAACTTTTTGATTTATGCTATGCTTAAGTTATCAAGATTTGATGCTAATGTTGTTAAGTTTGAAAAAAATAAAATAGTAGTTAAAGAATTAGTATTTGATGTATTGAAAAATGTTGATATCTTAAGAGAACTTAAAAATGTAAATATTCATGTAAAAGGTAAAAGTGATGTGATTTTTGTTGGTGACTATAAATGGGAATGTGAAGCTATCACAAATATAGTAAAAAATGCTATAGAATATAGTCATGAAAATAATGATGTATATGTAAATTATATTGATAATGGAATATATGTAAGTTTAGAAATTGTGAATTATGGAGAAGAAATAAGTAAAGAAGATATGCATCATATATTTGATAGATTTTATAAGAAAAATAATGATGAAAATAATTTTGGAATAGGGCTTTCTTTAGCAAAAGAAATAATTGAAAAAGATAATGGAAGTATTAGGGTAGAAAGTAGGAATAATAAGACTACTTTTAGAGTTAAATTTTATAAATAATGTTTACATTAGAAGAATAAACATATATAATTAAATCGGGAGTGAGTTTGAAGATGGAAGAATTTTATAAGAATTTGAAAGCAAAGAAAAGTTTACTTGTTATGGGTATTATTTTATTTGTTTTCTTTATGGGACTTGGTTTACTTTTGTATTTTGATGAGGCAAATACTGAGTTTGTAAAACTTAGTAATAAAACTAGTGAAGGAGTTTATGCTAAAGTAAATGTTAGTTTACTTGATAGTGCTTTTGCAACTGAAACTGTGGATAATAAAAAACGTGATTATTATTTAGCTTTTGATGAGGATAATAATCCTCATGTTGTAATGCTTGATAATGAAAATTTTGAAAAATTACGTAAAATACAAGAATATACTTTAGATGATACTGAAATGGATAAGCCTGATGCAGTTACTATTTATGGTTATACATTAAAAAGTGATACAGAAATATATAAGTATTTACAAGAATTTTTAACTGATGAAGATGGTAATACTTATTCAATAGATACTTTGAAATCTACAGTAGGTGAAATTTACTTAGATACTTCTTGGAAAAATAGTGAACAAGCTATTTCGTCTTTAATATTATTTGGAATATTTTCACTAAGTGGTATTGCCTTAATAATTACATATTTTGTTAGAAATAAAAAATGTAAAAAGATGATTTTAGAATATGGAAGGGAACTTGAAAAAGTTGAGGGTGATATAATAAATGGAAGTGGTATCCATAGTAAAGAGTGTCACGTATATCTAACTGATAATTACATTTTAAGTTATGGTAGTGGAGTGAAACTTATTGAACTAAAAGATATTGTTTGGATATATCCATTTATTACTAGACAAAGAGGAATAGTCACTAATAAAAGTATTTATGTAATTACAAATGATAAGAAAACAAATGTAATTGCTTTAGTTAATGCTATGAGTAAAAAAAGTAAAGCTGCTTTTGATGAATTATATCAAAATATTATTAATAGAGTTCCAGATGTTTTAGTGGGTTATTCAAAAGAAAATAAAGAATTAGTTAAAGAAAGATATAAAAATTAGGAAGTGTGAGCTTCCTTTTTTCAGTTGAATAATTTATTAGCATAATTGAAATTTACAATTGTTTTAAAATTATCAAAGTATTTTAACTTATCATTTTCATAATTTAAATAATAAGCATGTTCCCAGAGATCCAAAGTAAGCAATGGAGTGTAACCATATAATCTTGGGTTATCTTGATTAGAAGTAGTCATTAAATCAATGTTATTATTTTTATCTTTGATTAAAAATACATAACCGGAACCTTTTAAATTAGTGGTTAAATTTTTAAATTCATTCCAGAAATTATTCATTGAACCATATTTTTTATTTATGGCATCAAGTAGTTTGCCTTTTGGTTTTTCTTTGTTATTTGGATTAATTGTTTCCCAGTATAAGTCATGATTTATAACACCTCCGAGATAAAATATTACATCATTTTTATCCTCATCTTTTATTTCATCTAAATGATTATATAAATCTTCAATTGGGTAATTCAAATTGTAATTTTCTAATAATTTATTTAAATTAGTTAAATAAGATGCTTGATGTTTATAATAATGAAGTCCGATGGTGTGGGTATCTATGGATGGTTCAAGTTCATAAAAAGTAAATGGAAGTTTTTTCAAAGTATACATAATTAATTCACCGTTTTATTCTATGAAAAAAGAAAAGTTTGCGTTACTTTTCTCTTTAATGAGCTCTTTACAAGCTTTAATTTCTAATGGTGCCGCAACAGTGAATTGAACACTGATTTAATCCTTACCATGGATTTGTAATACCATTATACTATAGCGGCTTAACCTAATTATATAATAATATGGTATCTTGCGCAAGTAAATTCTTTACAATATACCCTGTAGGGGTGTATAATATGTGTTAGGTGATGTTTGTGCATGAAGTATGTAAAATGTGTAAGAAAAATAAACATAGATGTGAAGAAGAAAAGCAAAATATAATAAAAAGACTAAATGTAATTGAAGGCCAAATAAGAGGTATTAAACAAATGGTAGAAGATGATAGATATTGTAGTGATATTATTATGCAACTATCGGCATCAATGCATTCTTTAAAAAGTCTTGGAAATAATATGCTTAAAAATCATATGAAAACATGTATGGTTGATAATGTGAAAAATGATAAATTAGATATAATAGATGAAGTAATAACTTTGGTTGAAAAAATTAATAAGTAAGGTGGTAATTATGTTAAGTATAAAGAATTTAGTTGTTAGTTTAAAAAATGAGGATAAAAAAATATTAGATGGTCTTTCTTTAGAGGTTGGTAATGGTGAAGTTCATGCTATAATGGGACCAAATGGTACAGGAAAATCTACACTTTCTAAGGCTATAATGGGACACTTTTTATTTGAAATAAATGATGGGGAAATATTATTTAATGGTATAAAAATAAATGATTTGAGTGTTGATGAAAGAGCAAAACTTGGTATTTTTTTAGCTATGCAGGATCCAACTGTAGTGGAAGGTGTTACAAATAGTGAGTTTTTAAAAAGTGCTTATGAAGAGCAAACTGGTAAACATATAGATTATTTTAAATTTATAAATGATGTTAATAAATCTTTAGATGATTTAAAGTTTTCTCGTGATATGATACATAGACATGTAAATGCTGGATTTTCTGGTGGTGAAAAAAAGAAAAATGAAGTTTTGCAAATTAAAATGTTAAAGCCTAAACTTATTATATTAGATGAAATAGATTCTGGACTTGATGTTGATTCTTTGAAAATTGTGGCTGAAAATATAAACGAATATAAAAAGGAAAATCCAGATATATCGATACTTATTATTACACATTACCCAAGAATACTTGAAATGATTAAGCCTGATTATGTTCATATTATGAAAGATGGTAAGATTGTTAAAACTGGAGATATGTCTTTAGCAATTGAAACTGAACAAGTAGGTTATAATGAATAAAGTTGTATATATAAATAATGATGGTGTATTTAATATAAATAAAGATGAGACTTTAGAAATATATCATTATGTTGTGGATAAAAGTGTAAATATAAAAATTAATTTAAATGGAGAAAATGCTAAGGTTATATATCATTTAAGTATTATAAGTAATAATGATAATGTGTGTAAAGTTGATGTTAATCATGTGGCAAGTAATACTGAAAGTAAAATTATATGTCATGGTGTTAATACTGGAAATAAAAAATTAGAATTTAATGTAACAGGTTTAGTACCTAAAGATATAAGTAAATGTGTTTGTAAAGAGGAAAATCAAATAATTAATTTAAAGGATGGGGAAAGTGTTATTAAACCTAATTTGCTTATTAGAAATTATGATACTTTTTCAAATCATGCAGCTTATATCGGAGAGTTTAGTAAAGATAAATTGTTTTATTTAAAAAGTAGAGGTATAAGTGATGCAAATGCAACTAAATTACTTATGGAAGGCTTACTTCTTGGTGATGGAGATAGAGAAAATGTTATAGTTAAAGAATTTATGGATAATTTGAAGGAGGCATACAATGGATAAGGAAACTAAAAGAGAAATAATACTTGATAATTATCAAAACCCTACGAATAGAGGTTTGGTAGAAGATGAAAGTTACAAAAAAGCTAATACTAGAAGTAGTTCATGCATAGATAATATTGATTTAATGATGAAAATTGAAGATGGAAAAGTTGTTGATGCTTGTTTTGATGGTGAAGCTTGTGCAATATGTACAAGTAGTACGAGTATTATTGTTAAAAGTTTAATTGGTAAAAGTGTTGATGAAGCAAGGGATATAATTAAAAATTATCAAAATATGATAAATGAAGAAGATTATGATCCTGAAGTACTTGGTGAGCTTAATGCTTTTGATGAGATTTATATGCAACCTGCTAGAAAAAATTGTGCTCTTCTTTCAAGTAAAAGTGCTGTTAAAATATTAGATGAAGTAGGTAAGTAATATGGAAATAGTTGGATTAAGTGAAGCAAGCGTAAGAAAAATATCTGAAATAAAAGATGAAGAGTCTTGGGTTTTAGATTATAGATTAAATGGATATAGGTCTTTTGTGAGTCAAGATATGCCTAAGTTTGGACCAGAAATTAATCTTAATTTTGATGATGTTATTTATTATAAGAGTAATGATGCTGATAAAAAGCTTGAAAATAATTGGAATAATATTTTAAAACCTGTAGTTGATGAGCTTGATAGTGTTGGTGTTTTAGAGAGTGAAAAACATTTTGGTGGCATGGGTGTTCAATATGAAAGTGAAGTAATTTATCATAATATGATTGATGAACTGGAAAAGAAACATGTTATTTTTACATCAATTGAAGATGCTATTAAAAGATATCCTGATTTAGTTAAAAAGTATTTTGGTAAAATTGTGTCTTTCACTGAAAATAAATTTGCTGCCTTAAATGCGGCGGTATTTAGTGGTGGTTCTTTTATTTATGTTCCTAAAAATACAGTGCTTGATAGGCCACTTCAAAGTTATTTTAGAATTAATAGTAAAAATATGGGACAATTTGAAAGGACACTTATAATTGTTGATGATAATTCTTCACTTCATTATGTAGAAGGTTGTACAGCACCAAGTTATAGTGAGTCTAGTTTGCATGCCGCAATTGTGGAAATATATGTTGGTAAAAATGCTAAATGTAGATATTCTACGGTGCAAAATTGGGCAACAAATGTGTATAATTTAGTTACTAAAAGAGCTGTTGTGGATGATAATGGTGTAATGGAATGGATTGATGGAAATATTGGTTCTAAAGTAACTATGAAATATCCTTGTTGTGTATTAAAAGGAGATAATTCAAAAGGAACATGTATCACAATAAGTGTTGCTAAATCTAATCAAGAACAGGATAGTGGAGCTAGAATGATACATATTGGAAAGAATACAAAAAGTAACATTGTTTCTAAAAGTATTGCTTCATCTGGCGGTAATGCTACTTATCGTGGAAAAGTTGATATTAAAAAGAGTGCACTAAATAGTGAGGCAATGGTTAAATGTGATAGCTTAATACTTGATGATAAATCGATGAGTGATACAATACCTTTGAATGCTGTTGGTAATGTATCTAGTAATATTGAGCACGAAGCAACTGTTTCTAAAATTAGTGATGATGTGTTATTTTATTTAATGAGTAGAGGTATTCCCGAAGAGAGAGCAACTGAGCTTATAGTGCTTGGTTTTATAGATGAATTTAAAGAAGAACTTCCGATGGAATATGCTGTTGAGTTAAATCAGTTAATAAAGAGAAATTTATAAAATTTTTACTTACATAATAAAAATTTTTGTGTTATAATTGTTTTTGCTGTGTGGTTTTAAGTAACGTAAGTCCAGGCTTATGTTACTTATTTTTTGCACATGAAAGGGTGATTTTTTTGAAAAATTATGATTTGGGTAAAGAAAAAATTAGTAAATTACTACTTAATTTTTCTATTCCTTGTATTATTTCTATGTTAGTTGGTGCTTTGTATAACATAGTTGACCAAATATTTATTGGTTGGGGAGTTGGATATCTTGGTAATACTGCGACGAATGTTGTTTATCCATTTACTGTGATTGCTCTGGCTTTAGCACTTTTGCTTGGAGATGGAGCATCAGCACTTTTTAGTTTATCTTTGGGAAGTAAAGATGATAAAAAGGTTTCTAAAAGTATTGGTAATGCTGTGATTACGCTTGTTTTAGTATCCTTAGTTCTTACTTTATTTGGTTTTATATTCAAAAGTAATATTTTAAAATTATTTGGTGTTACCGAAGCTAGTTTTGATTTTGCTAATGATTATTTAACTGTTATACTAATCGGAATACCTTTTTATGTAATTGGACAAGGTCTTAATGGAATAATTAGAGCTGATGGAAGTCCAAGATATGCAATGATTGCAACTTTAAGTGGTGCTATCTTAAATATTATTTTAGATCCAATTGCAATATTTGCTTTAGGTATGGGAATAAAGGGAGCTGCGATTGCGACAATTGTTGGCCAAATTATAACGTTTATTCTTACAGTTTTGTATTTTAGAAAATCAAAAAAGTTTAAATTATCCAAAGATAGTTTAAAGCCTGATAAAGAAGTTATTAAAAGGGAAGCTCTACTTGGTGTGTCAAGTTTTATTACTCAAATATCTATAGTGCTCGTTATTGCTGTTTGTAATAATTTAGTTGTTAAATATGGCAGTTTATCTAAGTATGGTGCTGATATTCCACTTTCAGCTATTGGAATTGTTATGAAAGTATTTGGAATTGTTATTGCCCTAGTTATTGGTACATCTATCGGAGGTCAACCTATTATTGGATTTAATTATGGTGCCGGTAATAAAAAACGGGTTAAAGAAACATTTAATTTGATAATCAGAACTAATTTATCTGTTGGTGTTATAGCTTTTATAATTTTTCAAGTATTTCCTCAAGCAATTATAAATATATTTGGTAGTGAAAGTGAACTTTATAATGAGTATGCTTTGTATTGTTTTAGAATTTATTTGTCTGGTATTACACTTACGTGTATAACTAAAACTTGTAGTATTTATTTACAGGCAATAGGTAAATCTTTTAAGTCAATGTTTATTTCAGTAATGAGAGATGTTGTTTTGTTTATTCCTGCACTAGTTGTACTTGCTAAAATGTTTGGAGTTGTTGGAATGCTTTGGGCTGCATTAGTTGCTGATGTTATAGCGTTTATAATTGCTATATTCATGACTTTTGAAAGAAAAAATAAGGTTAGCATTTCAGAAGTAAAAAATATATCAGAAGTTGATGCTGTGTTTATTAAGCCAATGGTTATAACTATATCTCGTGAATATGGTTCTGGAGGAAGATATGTTGGTAAACTTTTAGCGGAAAAACTTGGTATTCCTTGTTATGATAAAGAAATAATTGTTGATACTGCTAGGGAAAGTGGATTAGATATAGAATATATTAAAGAAAATGAACAGATAAAAAATGATTTTAATATATATTATAATAATGATGATAATATTTATTTATGTGAAAGTAAGGTTATTAAAAATCTAGCTATGAAGCCTTGTATTATTATAGGAAGGTGTGCAGATTATATTTTAAAAGACAGAAATGATGTATATAATGTTTTCTTATATAGTAGCATGGACAAAAAAATTGATAGAGTTACTAAATATTATGGAATTGATGCGGAAAAAGCTAAAAATGAAATAAATAGGGTTAATAAAAGAAGAGCTAAACACTATGAATATTATACTAATCAAAAATGGAATGATGTAGGTAATTATGATTTAGCTGTAAATGTTGATACTTTAGGTGTTGAAAATACGGCTTTAATGATAAAAAATATAATAGAGAATGGAAAATAATGTTTTTATTCTCTTTTTTGTGCTATAATTGAAATGGAGGTAAAATCTTATGAAGAAAAAACAATTAGTTGATTTAATTACATCTGTGTTTTTAATTATTTGTGGAAGTGTTATGCTTTTGTTTCCACTTTTTCATTTTGTGAAAGTGAAAATTATATTTTTGGGAGTCCTTGGTGTGTATGCTGCTCTTAATATGATTAAGTTTGTGCTTACATGCAAAAATGGTGATTATGAAGGGCTTTTTACAAGTTTAGCGTCTATGGTAGTTTTGGGTGTTGCTATGTATTTAGATATTAATAAAGTTCCATGGTATTTAGCTTTATGTTTACTTATTTGGATAATTTTGTTATCACTTATTAAACTAAAAAAAGGTGATTATTATAATGACAGAAAAAATAAGATGTGGATATTTGAAGTAATATGTTTAATTTTGTTTATCTTAACTGGGCTTCTTACTACGATGAATTTATATTATGAAAATGATATACAAGTTTTGGTTCTTGGTTATTTCTTCCTTATACATGGAATGCTTGAATTATTTGACCCAATTGTAATTTCACTTAAAATAAAATAACGGATTAAAGGTCCGTTATTTGTTTGTAATAATAAGTTTGATAGCTGTTTTTTGTTCACCATTTATTATTATGTCATTAAATGCTGGGATGACCACTAAGTTATCGCCAGTTGGGGCCACGAAACCTCGACAGATGGCAATAGCTTTAATAGCTTGATTTAGTGAACCTGCACCAACAGTTTGAATTTCAACTTCCTTTTGCTCACGATAAATATTGGCAATGGCACCAGCTACTTTGCTTGGGTTAGATTTTGATGAAACCTTTAGAATTTCCATTATTACCATTCCTTTCTAGTTAAATATATGGAAAAATTAATCAATTATGCATTGATTTTTAAATTATGATGTGATATACTTAAGTAGTAATCATTACTATTTAGGAGATGCTATGAAAAATACAAAACAAAGAAAAATAGTTTTAGATATTGTAAATAATAGTGATAGTCATTTAGATGCATTTGGAGTTTATAAACTTGCTAGAATGAGCATACCTAATATTAGTTTGGGGACTGTTTATCGTAATTTGGGAAGTTTAGAAAATGAAAATGTTATACAAGTAATAATGGTAGATGGAGTAAAACATTATGATAAAATTATTCCTCATTATCACTTTGTTTGTAGTAAATGTTTTAAAATTGTTGATGTATTTGATTTAGATATTCCTAAACTTAAAGAATATAATGGAAATTTAGTTGATGATTATGAAATAGTTCTAAAGGGCATATGTGTTAATTGCCAGAAGGAGGATAATTATGGAATTAAAAGGAAGTAGAACTGAAGCTAATTTAATGGCAGCTTTTGCTGGAGAAAGTCAAGCTCGTAATAAGTACACTTATTATGCATCAAAAGCTAGAAAAGATGGATATGAACAAATAGCTGCTATCTTTGAAGAAACTGCAAATAATGAAAAAGAACATGCTAAAATGTGGTTTAAAGAATTACACGGAGGAAGTGTACCTGGTACTTATGAAAATTTGGAAGATGCTGCAAATGGAGAAAACTATGAATGGACAGATATGTATGCTGAATTTGCTAAGGTAGCTCGTGAAGAAGGTTTTGATAGAATTGCATTTTTATTTGAAGGTGTAGCTAAAATTGAAAAGGCTCATGAAGAAAGATATCGTAAACTTTTAAAGAATATTGATGAAAAACTAGTATTTAGTAAAGATGGAGAATGTATTTGGATTTGTCGTAATTGCGGTCATATCGTGGTTGGTAAAGATGCTCCTGAAGTTTGCCCAATTTGTGGTCATCCAAAGAGTTTCTTTGAATTAAAAGCAGAAAATTATTAAAAAAGCTAGCATTAATAAATAATTTGTGGTATATTAGTTTTGTAAAAACGAAGAAAAAGGATAAGTAATTATGAAAATTATGTAGAGAACTCTTGGTTGGTGAAAAAGAGGAATTGGAAGTAATGAAATCTACCTTTGGAGTTGGGTGAAAGCCCCGGTTGAAACCGTTATCATACTTAAGTTAAATAAAGAATGGCACCGTCTAATTGACTTCTTTGGGCTATTCTTTTTGTTTTGGAGGGAAAAGAATGATAGATATTAAATTAATAAGAGAAAATAGGGATTTAGTAAAAGAAAATATTAAGAAAAAATTTCAAGATGAAAAACTTGGACTTGTTGATGAAGTTTACGAATATGATAAGACATATCGTGAATGTAAGATGAAAGTTGATGAACTTAGAAGTAAAAGAAATGATTTGAGTGCATCAATTGGTAGTCTTATGCGTGATGGCAAAAAAGATGAAGCAGAAAAAATTAAACTAGAAGTTGGAAATATTAATAATGAAATAGCTGAATGTGAAGAAAAAGAAGAAAGACTATCTAAGGAAATCAAAGATAGAATGATGGTTATTCCAAATATAATTGATGCAAGTGTGCCTATCGGTAAAGATGATAGTGAAAATGTTGAAGTTGAAAAATTTGGTGAACCAGTTGTTCCAAATTATGAAATTCCTTATCATGCTGATATAATAGCTGGTGTAAATGGAATGGATAAGGAATCTGCTGGAAGAACAAGTGGAGAAGGTTTTTATTATTTGACTGGTGATATTGCAAGACTTCATGAAGCAATGCTGGCTTATGCCCGCGATTATATGATTAATAAAGGTTTTACTTATTGTATTCCACCATTTATGATTCATAGTAGTGTAGTTACTGGAGTTATGTCTTTTCCTGAAATGGAAGCTATGATGTATAAAATTGAAGGTGAAGACTTATATCTTATTGGTACAAGTGAACATTCAATGATTGGAAAGTTTCAAGGTCAAATGATTAAAAAAGAAGAACTTCCAATTAGAATGACTTCTTATTCACCATGTTTTAGAAAAGAGGGAGGCTCACATGGGCTTGAAGAACGAGGTCTTTATCGCGTACATCAATTTGAAAAACAAGAAATGATTGTACTTTGTGAACCAGAAGAATCTATGGATTGGTATAATAAAATGTGGAAATATACTGTAGAAATCTTTAGAAATATGGATGTTCCAGTTAGACAACTTGAATGTTGTAGTGGTGATTTAGCTGATTTAAAAGTTAAATCATGTGATATTGAAGCTTGGAGTCCTAGACAAAAGAAGTACTTTGAAGTTGGCTCTTGCTCTAATTTAGGTGATGCTCAAGCTAGAAGATTAGGGATAAGAGTTAAAGGTGAAAAAGAAAATTATTTCCTTCATACATTGAATAATACTTGTGTTGCTACTCCGAGAGGACTAATTGCTTTAGTGGAAAATAATTATCAAAAAGATGGAAGTATAAAAGTTCCTAAAGTTCTTCAACCATATATGGGAGGATTAGAAGTTATAGCACCTAAATAATTCTATTAAAATTATAAAATTTATTAATGACAAGAAAATGTAAAATAGTTTTCTTGTTTTTTGTATATAAATGTAAATCTGTTTCTTTTAGTGGGTCGCTTTATGACATGTTTTGTCGAAATGCTTGAAATATAAAAAAATGCTGTTAAAATGGTTAATTGAAAGCGGGTTTTGGTTAATTTATTATTTATTATTTTGTACTTATCACTTTCTCATAACTATATTCCTATTAATTAATCAAAACTCCTTTCATTAATTTGATTATTATGATAAAATAATGTTTCGAAAGGAAGTTATTTTATGAATATACCCAATTTGGCTGTTGCTGCGGATAGAAAAAAAGTTTTAGTTAAAGAAGAAAAATTGGATATGAATATTAGGCCAATTTATAAAGGAAAAAAATATTTCTTGAGAACTTACGGATGTCAAATGAATGTCCATGATTCAGAAGAAATTAAATATTATTTGGAGAGTTTAGGATATGAACCTGTTGAAGAGTTGGAACTTGCGGATATAGTGGTGCTTAATACATGTGCAATTAGAGAAAATGCTAAGGATAAGGTTTTTGGTTATTTGGGAAGATGTAAACATTTGAAAAAAGAGAAACCAGATTTAATTATTGCTGTTGCTGGATGTTTAATGCAAAAACCTAATGAAATTGAAGAAATACATAATAGGCATAAATATATTGATATAATTATTGGAACTCACAATTTAAATGAGCTTCCAAATTTAATTGAAGAAGCAAATAAGAAAAAGATTCAAAATATTGAAGTTTATTCTAATAGCGATGTTGTTTTTGAAAATGTAAAATATAATAGAGATTCTAAAATCAGTGCGTGGATAAATATTATTTATGGTTGTGATAAATTTTGTACATATTGTATTGTTCCTTTCACTCGTGGTAGGGAAAGAAGTCGTAAGATGGAAGAAGTTCTTGAAGAAGTACGTGATTTGAAAAATCAAGGTTATATGGAAGTTACACTACTAGGGCAAAATGTTAATGCATATGGAAAAGATTTGAATTTAGGTTATGATTTTGCAACGCTTTTGGAAGAAGTGGCAAAAATAGGCATTCCAAGAATAAGATTTGTAACTTCACATCCATGGAATTTTACAGATAAAATGATTGATGTTATTGCAAAATATGATAATATTATGCCTTATATTCATTTGCCAATTCAATCTGGTAGTGATGATATTCTTAGAAAAATGAATAGAAAATATACAATTGATGAATATAAAAAGCTTTTTGACCAAATTAAAAGTAAAGTTAAGAATGTTGCTATAACTACAGATATTATTGTTGGTTTTCCAAATGAGACAGATGATGATTTTAAGAAAACTCTAGATATTGTAAATTATTGTAAGTTTGATGGTGCATACACATTTATTTTTTCACCAAGAGAGGGTACTGCTGCAGCAAGAATGGAAGATAAAATTTCAATGGAAGTTAAAGAAAAAAGATTACAAGAACTAAATAGTCTTGTGAATAAATATTCTTTAGAAAGTAATCAAAGATTGGTTGGAAAAGTTGTTGAAGTTTTAGTAAATGGCATTAGTGAAAAAGATAGTAATAAAGTTTATGGTTATACTGAAACAATGAAATTAGTTAACATTGTTGGTGGAAAAGAATTAATTGGTAAGATTGTGCCAGTTAAAATAACAGATGCTAAAAGTTTTAGTTTAGATGGTGAAATTAGTCAAGAATAAATTGCTTGACTTTTTTTAAACTTTTAATCAAAGGGACGAGTAACCATAAAAAAAAGTCCATAAGGACTTTTGATTTTTAAATGGTGGCTCGTCTGGGATTCGAACCCAGGACCCTTTGATTAAAAGTCAAATGCTCTACCTACTGAGCTAACGAACCAATAAAATTAAAATATAAAATGGCTGCCTCGGCAGGATTCGAACCGGCGGAATGTCAGAGTCAAAGTCTGATGCCTTACCACTTGGCTACGAGGCAATAACAATGGTGGGGAGACATAGATTTGAACTATGGAACCCGAAGGAACAGATTTACAGTCTGCCGCGTTTGACCACTTCGCTATCTCCCCAACAATGGTGCCGACAGAGAGAGTCGAACTCCCAACCTACTGATTACAAGTCAGTTGCGCTGCCAGTTACGCTATGTCGGCAAACAAAATATATTAAATAAAATGGTGGGCGCTATAGGACTCGAACCTATGACATCCTGCTTGTAAGGCAGACACTCTAACCAACTGAGTTAAGCGCCCATGTCCTGATGACAATTAAGATTATACCAGAAGGCAGACGCAAATGCAAGTAATTTTTATAAATTTTATCTAATTTTTAGTAATTTTCTCTCTATCGGCATAAAATTTGGGGAGATAGTATGTAAAAACTGTATTATTTTACATATATAAAATAAATATATATTAACTATTTTATATTTATTAAAGTTATTAATATGTTTAAAAAAATTGAAATTTTAAAGAACCTAGGGGTTGCATGAAAAAAACTAGGACATGCCTAGTTTTTTGTTTCAAATCTGGTCGAGAAGACAGGATTTGAACCTGCAACCCCTAGGTCCCAAACCTAGTGCACTACCAAATTGTGCTACTTCTCGATTTAACCAAAATTTTTAAATGGTACGCCCAAAGGGATTCGAACCCCCAACCTTTAGATCCGTAGTCTAACGCTCTATCCAGTTGAGCTATGGGCGCGTATTACTTCAGGTGCAATAACATTATATTACATTTTTTCTATTAAAGTCAATATTTTATACCAATTTTTTTATTATTTTCATACTTTTAAAGAAATTTTTTCTATTTTTTCTTTAAAATTCCAATTTTTTATCCAAAAAATATGGTAAATTACTAAAAAAAATAAAAAATTTGACATCTGCAACAAAAAACGACAAATTTTGCATATTTAACGTGCTATAATAACTAACCATGAAACAGAAATTAGATGAAAATATTAAGAAATTACTAATTGAGTTTTATTTAATCCAATGTAAGGGGTGGGTAAAGAGCCAAGGTAAAGGTACAAGCGCTGCAGGTATGACACTTGAATACTTACTTGGTAAAAAGGAGGATTCAAAAGCTTTACCAGACTATTATGGAATTGAATTAAAAACTAAACTCTGTACAAGTAATTATCCACTTAGGTTATTTAGTGCGGTACTTGACAATAGACCTAATGTGATGAACGAACTTTATGAAAAGTGTTCTTGGAAAAGAACTAGAAATGAAGGAGAGCGTGAATTATATGATTTTATAAACTCTACAAAATTTTCTAATACACATAGAAAATATGCATTTAAGTTGAAAGTTAATCGACCTAAAAGATGTGTAGAACTTCTTATGTATAACAATTGGAATAAAGTTCCTGTTTACAATGATATGTCATGGTCTTTTGATGAGCTTGAATTAAGACTTACCACTAAACTATCATGTCTTGCAATAATTCATGCTTGGAAAATGACTTTGAAAGAAAATAATACTGATTATTTTAAATATGCAAATATTAATTTGTATCGATTAAAATCTTTTGAAAATTTCATTGATTTAATTGAAGAAGGTAAAATTGCTGTTGATCTTAAATTATATCCATATTACACAGGTGAAAACAAAGGAAAGCTTCGCAATCGTGAAACAACTTTTGTAATAAATGAAAGTGATATTTCCTTATTATTTGATAAAATTGATATAAAGCTTAATGATATTCTAAAAGAAATTCCTAAAGAAGAAAATAAACAAATTTAAATTATTTTCTTTTTTTTAATATAATTAAATTATGAATGAAGATTTAAGTCGGTTAAAGGATATTAAAATTGAAAACTATATATGGATAATTTATATTGGTATAATTGTTTTAAGTTGGTATGCTAATAGTAAAGAAAAAGATTTTATAATTAATAAAAATGAAAATTCAAAAAAAGAATATCAGGCTTTAATGATTTTAATTTTTACCATATTACTTTTTATCTATTATTATTTTACAATTGATTCTTATGATGATGTCAAGGAGTTAATTCCATTAGATTCTAAGAAAAAAAATATTTTGCGTTATGCGTCTTTCGTAGGTTCTTTTCTAATCCTTATAAGTGGTATTATATTTTTAATAATAGCTATTTTAGATGATAACATTGATACAGAAATTGCCTTTAATTAATATTTACATCTTTTAATCTTCATAGTATAATATTTTCAATAAAAACTTTGAAGTGGATGTGTGCGTATGAATGAAAGAAAGTTTTTGAAAAACGAAGCTCGAAAGAATTTGAAAATTCACTATTTTAGGAATATTATTGTTACTTTTATAACAGCAATTATTCTTTCTAGCGGAATTACTTACACAACTAAAAATTTCACTGATTTTTCTTTAACTACGAATATTATTAGTAAAATTACCAATGATTCAAATTTAAAGATTCCTGAAAATAAAATTTTTGATTATGATTTTAATAAAAATATACAAGAGAAAATTCAAAAAAATTACAAATATGGTGTTTTATCATATCTAATTAATGAAACTTTAAATAATGGTAATATAGTTACAACACTTTTTAATGGTATAAATAAATTAATACTTGGTAATAAAATTAGTGCCGGTGTAATAATTATAATTAGTAGTCTTATTTTGTGGGGGATTAATTGGCTTTTCTTTAAAGTAATTGAAGTTGGTAAAAATCGTTTTTTTCTTGAAAAAAGAAGATATTATGAAACAAAAATGGAAAGAATATTATTTCCTTATAAGATGAAAAAGACTTTTCATATTGCTTTTATCTTATTTAATAAATTTATCTATCAAATTCTTTGGTCTTTTACTATTGTTGGAGGTTTTATTAAGTATTATGAGTATCGTATGATACCTTATATTCTGGCAGAAAATCCAAATATAAAAAGAAAAGATGCCTTTTTGTTATCTAAGAAACTAACTGTTGGGGAAAAATTAGAATTATTTAAAATGGATTTATCACTAATTGGATGGGATATTCTTAGTATTTTTTCTTTTAATATTAGTTCAATATTTTATTCTGATGCTTATAAAAATTTTATTTTTGCTGAATATTATATGAAACTTAGAAATAAATATAATTTTGATTTACTTAATGATGAGAAATTAAATATAAATAAAGCAATTTATGAAGAATATCCTTATATTAAAAATAATAAATCATTAAAAATTGATTATAACAAAGATTATGATTTTATAACTTATATTTTATTTTTCTTTACATTTGCTTGTTTTGGATGGCTTTGGGAAGTCCTTTTAGAGTTTATAAAATTAGGAAGATTTATTAATCGAGGCACTATGTATGGTCCTTGGCTTCCTGTATATGGGTGGGGTGGAGTATTAATTTTACTTTTGCTTAAAAGATATAGAGATAAACCTTGGCTTTTATTTATTTTAGCCTTTACTTTATGTGGAATTGTCGAATATGGTACTAGTATGTATTTAGAATATGTTAAACATTTGAAATATTGGGATTATAGTGGTTATTTTTTAAATATTAATGGGAGAATATGTCTTGAAGGCTTAATTTTATTTGGGCTAGGTGGTTTTGGCTTTACTTATATTTTTGCACCACTTTTAGATACTGTTTATAAAAAAATTCCTAAATATATTAAAATTGCTATGTGTACTATTTTAGTATCATGCTACTTAGTTGATTTATCTTATACACACAGTCATCCAAACACAGGCATGGGTATAACTAGAAATTTTTCTGTGAAATTTCAATTGACTAAGTAATTTAAAAATTGTATAATAATTAACACTTTTAGGGGGATGTTTATGCAAAAAAGAAATTATTTAGAATTACCTAAAGAAAATGGACCAAGATTTTATTATAGAAGTGAACCACTTCAAAAATCTAAAGATGAACTTGAAGAATTTTTAGAATGGGATAAAAGTATGAATAATTTAGCTTTTGCTAGAAAAATGATGTATTCACATGAACTTAAAGCTAATAATTTAGTTGAAGGTTATGGTGATGATTTAGAATTAATTGAAGCTGTTATTAAAAGAAAGATTGATACTATAAAAGATGCTGAAATTAAACAAAGAATTTTAAATCTTTATCATGGATATTATTATATTTTACATCACCGAAAAATGGATGTAGAACATCTTCATGAGTTATATCAAATTTTAAGTGAAAATCTTTTGTGTGAATATGATAGAGAAAATATGGGGCCTTTATATAGAGAAAAAGCAGTTTATATACTTCAAAATGGAAGATTAGATATGGATTTGTCGGAAGGTGCTGATTACCAAAATATTGAAAAACTTATGTCTTATTATTTTGCTTTTGTTAATGAAACTCAAGATTTATCACAAATAGATGAATATATTAAATCACAAATTATGCATTTTTATTTTGTTTATATTCATCCTTATTTTGATGTTAATGGTAGAACGAGTAGAACTATGGCTATGTGGTATTTACTAAAAAAACAAGCATATCCTTATATAATATTTAATCGTGGCATTAGTTTTAAAGGTTCTAAATATGATAGAGTAATTAAAGATGCTAAAGAAAGTTGCGATATTACTTATTTTTTAGAAATGATGCTTGATACGTTAAAACTAGAACTTGAAAAAGAACATATTATGCAAGATATTGCTTCTTCATGTAAACATAAATTAAGTGGTGTAGATTTTCAAACTTTGCTTTATTTTTTGACAATGAATGGTTCAAAAACTCTTGCAGATTTTGGAGTTATTTATAATAGATTTAATGATAAAAAGACTACAAATGAAATTTATATGGAAATGATTGAACCACTTATAGATATGGAAATTTTTAAGGTTATAAGACAAACTAAAAGGATAATAGGAAATATTCCAAATGTTGAACTTGAACTTAATCCTACTTTTTTCGAAAATGATGAAAAACATTTATCTAGGATAAAATTAAAATGAGCTTAGATTTTAAACTAAACTCATTTTTCTATGAAATAAGCATAATATTCTTCGAATGAAATGTTGTTTTCATGAATATATTTTGCTATTTCTTTTCCTACATATCTAAAGTGCCATGATTCATAGTTATAACCAGTTACTTTTACTAAGTCTTCGGGATATCTTAGAATAAATCCAAATCTGTAACAATTATCTGCTAGCCATTTGGCAGTTTCTGTATCTTTGAATGTGTTTTTATTACTGTTTGATTTACTAAATATATCAAGGGTAAGTCCGGTTTGATGTTCAGATGAACCTGGTCTTGCTGCAATACTATCAGCATATTTTTGCCCTCGAGTATTTTTGTAGTTATTATATACTATTTCTTGTTCACTATATGACCTATATGAAGAACTAATCATTAAGTAATATCCTTGTTCTTCTTTTGCACTATTCCACATTTCTAAAAATGCATCATAAGTTACTTTTCTAGTTCTTTGACTTCCTTTATCTCCCCATGCGTATGTTTGAGATATTGTTACTAAGTCATTTGGTTCATAGTCACTTCCAAGTAAATAATATTTATTTACTAGCATACTTGTATCTTTGCTTGTATCAGTATTAAATTCAACTTCATAAAACTTATTATCTAAATGGATATTTATATTTCTAACTATGGTACTTAAATCCAACTTTTTGTTTTGATTCATATAATCAATGTATTTATAAAAATTCTTTTTTAAAAAATATTTTTCTTCCATTAACTTTAAGTAATTTTCATTTACTTCATTATTTAGAAAATAGTTATAATCTTTTTCACTGAAATTATCTAGTATTTTATTTACTTCATCAGCTTTATAACCATGTTCTAGTAATTTATACTCATAGGTTTGATGATATTTATATTCTTTATATTTGTAATTACCAAAGATTGCTCCAGCGATTATTAGAATAATTAATATTAAAATGTAGTAAACTCCTTTTTTTATTTTTCTTCTTTTAGTCATTTTGAACCTCCATTTTATAAATTTATTATAACATTTATTTTAGGTATTTACAAATATTTATAAATGTAGTACACTTAGGTTAACAATAAAGATGGTGATGGTATGTACACAAATAAACAAATTATTGGTTTATGTCCAAATTTTTATAAAATAATAGAATTTAGCCCTTATGAAGATGATATTATATCTAAAAAGTTAATTAAACTTTATCAAGAATATATTTTTAGAATTGATATAAATAATCCTGAAGACGTTGAAAGTGTTATTAACTTAGATAAAGTTGTTAGTAAATATATTGATGATTATTTATTTAGAAAAGAAATGCAAAAACAAATAGTACAAATTAGAATTAAAAAAGATGCTAAAGATATCTTAAAAGAAATTATTCATTCAATTATTAAGATTTTTGATAATTATGAAGAATATACGACGAGAGTTATCTATATTTCAAAATGGATTTAAAAGAAACGGAGACGTTCTTTTTTCTTATAAAAAAAGACAACAAATATGTTTTTAAATTTGTTGCTTTCTTTGTTTAATATTATTTGTAGCCTTTTCTACAATATAACAATAAGACTTATAAGCAATTTCTTGCTTAGATGACTAAACCTTTCGTCTAATTCGAAAGCCTCAGTTTGTTCATCCAGTAACAATATACCATTAGTTCATACAAATGTCAATAAAAAAATGAGGTAAATTGTTGCTAATTTGTAGAGTGCGGTAATAGTATTTATTATGAAAATCCACCGTATATTTATGCTTGCTACAAAGAAGGAAAAGTATTATAAAAATAAGAAGTTATTTTTTGTTGATAACTTCTTATTTTTTGTTATTTAAAATTGATCTTGGATAAGGTTTACGTTCATCTGTTCTATATAGCATGTAATCTATGCTAGTATTATAATAATCTGCTAGATTTCTTAATATTTCTGTAGGTATGTCGTTTGTTTCAGTTTCATATTGAGAATATCCAGTTTGGCTCATGTTTAGATATTTAGCAATATCTTTTTGAAATAAGTCTTTGTCTTCACGAAGTTCTTTTAATCTGTTCATATTTATATCACCTTTAAAACAATATCATAACTTAAAACAAGTTATTGATTTATAACTTAAAATAAGTTATAATAGTATTAGATAACCTAAAATAGGTTGTATATAAATGAGGTTACTTTATGAAAAAGAATGTTTTTTTACTATTAATTGGGGTAGTTTTGGTCTACATTGGTGTGGCAATTGGTAAAACATCTAATAATGAGGATATTATTAAGGACGATACAGAAGCTAGTGTAATTAAACATGAAAATTCATTATCAATGATGCTTGAAACAGAAGCAAACTCAGGTAATTATGAGATGACCACAAGAAGTGAATGGCCAACAGAAGGATATGTGTTTAATACAGAATTATCAAAATGCGAAAATGGGGGAGAGCTTTCCTGGGATAATGAAAAGAAAGTTGTACTTATGAGTGGAAATGTATCAGATAAATGTTATGTATATTTTGATGTATATGTAGCACCAACTTTAGCAGATTATGTAATATCACAATATAATGGAGTACAAGGAAATAATCATATTTACTATCATGATGCAAACTTAACAAATGGAGCAGGTGATAACTCATACAGATACGCTGGGGCCAACCCCAATAACTTCGTATGTTTTGGTAACGACAAAACTCAATGTCCAGAAAATAATTTGTATAGAATGATTGGTGTTATTGATAATAAAGTAAAATTAGTTAAATCAATCTTTGCAACCAAAGAAGAGTTTGGTACCGATGGTGCTTATAACAAAACTGTAGATGGAATTGATTATTATTCGTTTTATTATTTAAACGGAAATATGGAACTAATTGATACTAATTTAAATGTTAATTTTAAAAATTATATTGAAAATATAAATTCTAAATGGATAGATTATATAAATAGTGAAAAGTTTAAATATATAAATGATGGTATGGAGTCTTGGTATTCATATAATAAGAACGTTGTGAAAGAAATAGAGCGATATTCTACTATATCATATTTATTTGGCATAATGCAGGCAAGTGATTATGTATTTTCCGCTTCAAGTAATTATTGGGCTGAAAATGTTACTAGTAATAACTCTGATAGTTATCTTAATATTTCTAAATCAAATGAATATTTGTTTGGCTTTTTAACTGATGGATTAAGTACGTATATGCCACTTGAAAGATTAGATAAAGCTATTAATATGGATGAGAGTGTCAGTGGTCCAGAGGAAATATTTCTTCCAACACGTCCAGCATTTTACCTTAACTCAGGTGTAACTTATAAATCTGGTTCTGGAACAAAAAACGATCCTATAATTCTTGGAGATTAAAAAGAACTAATAATCATATAATTAATAAGGTGAAGCTTATGCATATTAAAGATACCCTTATTAATTTTTTATATGATAAAGATTATTTTATATCCATATATGATACATATATTCATGTTTTTAATTATAAAGATTTAGTTAGTTTAACTAGTAAACTAATTGTTTTAAAAATGGATAAATTTAGTTTAGAAATAAAAGGTGAAGATTTGTTTATAACTAAGATGATGCCAAATGAAATTCTTATTAAAGGTAGAATAAAGAATGTAGGTATTACTTATGAATAAAAATATTGTGTGGATAAGTAGTAAATGTGATAATTATTATAGATTAATTAGGAAAATTGAAAACTTATCAATTAAAATTTATGAAGTTAAATACATAGAAAAGGTTCTTTATTTAAAAGTTACAAAAAAAGATTATGAAAAAATAAGTAAATATATTGTTAGTTATAAATTTAAGATTGTAAGAAATACTGGAATAAATAAATTAATTGAAAATATAAAGCAAGAAAAAATATTTGTAATAAGCTTAGTGGTAGGTTTACTTGTTTTTCTTTGTTTAAAAAATTTAATTGTTAAAATAAATATTGTCCATGAAAATAGTAATATTAGAGAACTTATCAAAGATGAACTAGATAGTTATGGAATAAAGGTTTTAAGTTTTAAGAAAAGTTATAAAAAACTTGAAGAAATAAAGCAAAGTATTCTTGATAAATACCCTGATAAACTTGATTGGATTGAGTTTGAAGTTAAGGGTATGGTTTTAAGTGTTAAAATAGAAGAAAGAATTATTACTGATACTAGTAAAAGTGATAAAGTTTGTGATGTCATTGCTAAAAAAAGTGGAGTTATTAGTGATATTAAAGTTGAAAATGGTGATGTATTAGTTTTAATAAATGATTATGTTAAAGAAGGCGATACCTTGATTAGTGGGGTAGTTAAATATAATGAAGAGGATAAAAGATATACTTGTGCATCTGGTGAAGTTTATGCTACGACTTGGTATACAGGTAGTGCAAGTATTCCTTTTAAATATAATGAATATGAGAAAGAGAAGAAAAAAAGATATAATTTAGTCTGGGAATATGATGGAACAAAACATGAAATTCTTAAAAATAGATTAGATAGTTTTGAAAGTAATTATAAACCTTTACTTAAAGTGTTTAATTTTGGTTTATATCTTGATAAGCAAGTAAGTGTCAAAAAAATAGAAAAAGAATATAGCGAAGAAGAGGCTTTAAATGTTGGCATAGAAAAGGTAATTCAAACTGTAGAAAAAAAATTAACTAAAAAAGATACAATAATTGATAAAAAAGTTTTGAAAAAAGTTAAAAATAATAGTACAATGGATATAGAGGTATTTGTGGTTGTCAAAGAACTTATAAGTACTCAAAAAGAAATAGAGATTGAAAAGGATTGATTAGTATGTTTCTAAATACCATAAGGGCAGTTTTAAATGATAATTGGCCAGTACTTGTAATATTTATTGTTACTTTAGTTAGTATGAGATTTTTTTATTTAAGAGCTCATAAAGAAAAGGGAGCTTTTTATAAAGAATTTTTTGGAATACTTTCAATAGTTTATCTATTTTTGCTATTTCAACTTCTTACTAAAGTAGAACTTAATGAGGGAAGTGGCTATAATTTAGTGCCTTTTACAGAAATATTTAGATATAAAGTTGGTAGTAGTTTATTTATATATAATGTTGTTGGTAATATTTTAGCATTTGTGGTTTTTGGTTTAATTGTATCAATGTATATAAAACCTAAGACAGTTATGGCTCCGTTTTTGATATCTTTAGTGGTATCTTCAACAGTTGAATTTGTGCAACTGAATATTGGTAGAAGCTTTGATGTTGATGACATAATTTTAAATGTTTTGGGTTGTGTTATTGGTTATCTTCTTTATATTGGACTTGCTGCTATTCATAATCATTTGCCAAAAGCATTACAAAAAGAAGGATTAATTAACATTATATGTTTTATTTTATTAATAATTATGGTATTATATATACTTAAGGTGATGGGGGTGTTAGCATTTTGAATCACTATGAAATAATAAATGAATTTAATGAAGAAGTAAAATGTGATTATTTACCTAAGATAATTGATAAATGTTTGGAAATGGAACATGTTGAAAATGCAGTATTTACAATAATATTTATTGATGATGAGAAGATGCATGAACTTAATAAAACTTACAGAGGCATTGATAGAACTACGGATGTTTTATCATTTGCTTATGAAGATAATGAAACTGTAGAATGTGATATAAGAATGCTTGGAGAAATATTTGTAAGTATTCCTAAAATGAAGGAGCAAGCTAAAGAGTATGGGCATAGTGAAACAAGAGAACTTTCATTTTTAGTAGTTCATGGCATACTTCATTTGCTAGGTTATGATCATACTTTAGGTGAAAAAGAAGAAAAAGAAATGTTTAGTCGTCAGGAGTTGGTATTAAATGAGTTTGAAGAAACAAGAAAAGCATAAGAAAATGAGTTTTAAAAGATTTTTAAATAGTATTAAATATTCAGTTGATGGTTTAGTTAATGCTTATCAAAATGAACAAAGTTTATGGCTTCATGCTATGTGTACAATAATAATTGTAATTTTAGGTTTTGCTTTACAAATAAGCTTTATTCAATGGGCGATAATTGTTATAGCTTTAGTTATAGTTTTAGCAGTCGAACTTTTAAATACCGCAATTGAAGCAACAGTTGATTTAGTTACTAAGGAAATTCATCCACTTGCTAAAGTTGCTAAAGATTGTGGTAGTGCTGCAGCATTTGTAAGTAGCATTATGGTATTTATTATTTGTTGTTTTATCTTTATTCCTAAGATTATTGCACTATTTTAGAGGTGTTTATGAGAAGCGGGTTTGTAAGTATTATAGGTAGACCAAATGTTGGTAAAAGTACTCTCATTAATGCTATTATAAATAGAAAGGTTGCTATTACAAGTAATGTTTCTGGTACAACAAGAAACATTATTCAAGGAATATATAATGATAGTGATTCTCAGATAGTTTTTGTGGATACCCCAGGGATACATAAACCAATAAATAGACTTGGTAAAGTTTTAAATAAAGAAGCGCTTGCTTCATCAAAAGATGTTGACCTTATATTATTTGTAGTTGATGTTGCATCAGGTATTGGTAAAGGTGATATGTTTATTTTGGATAACTTAAAGGGAAGTAGTGTTCCGGTTATTTTGGTACTTAATAAAATTGATGAAATAAGTACAGATAAATTATTTAGAACTATTAATGAATTTAAAGATATTTATCCTTTTGTGGAAGTTGTACCAACATCTGGGCTTAAAAATGATAATGTTGAACATTTAATAAGTGTTATTAAAAATTATTTACATGATGAAGTTAAATATTTTCCAGACGAATATTATACATCAAGTAGTATTAAGTTTATGGTAAGTGAACTTGTTAGAGAAAAATTACTTCAAGTTACAGAAGATGAAATTCCTCATAGTATAACTTGTTTTACAACTCTTTATGAAGAAAAGAAAGATATTGTAAATATTAATGTTGATATAATTGTTGATAGAGATAATATAAAGAGAATAATTATTGGTAAAAATGGTAGTAGACTTAAAACTGTAGGTACACTTGCAAGAAAAGAAATTGAAGAAGAACTTACAGGTAAAAAGGTTTATCTTGAGTTATTTGTTAAAACAATAAAAAATTGGAAAGATAAAGAAAAATACTTAATTGAATTAGGTTTTATAGATAATGAATAAAATTTAGAGATGTCACCCAATATATAATTAGGTGATAAAAATGAATAAAGAAGAAGCATGGAAGAAGTTCCAAGAAAGTGGCAAAGTAGAAGATTATTTACGTTATAAGGAAGCTGAAAAGAAGGATTAAATATGCTAGAAGTAGATGGATTTGTTTTAAGTGAAATTCCATATGGTGAGTCTAGTAAAATAATAAATGTTTTAACTAGAGAGTATGGAGTAATTGGTATTATGTGTAAGGGTGCTAAGTCTTTAAAAAATAGATATAGAGTACCTACGATGAAGCTAAGTTATAGTCATTTTAACATAATGTATAAAGAAAACAAATTATCTACTTTAGTTAGTGCTGATGTAATTAATCCCTTTAAACTTGTCAAAAGTGATATTCTTTTGGTAAGCTTTTTGGCGTATTTAACGGAACTTACTAGTCAAGTTGTTAAGCAAAGTAATGATATAGAAAATATATATGATGATTTTATAAAGACCATTTTAAAACTTGAAGATGGGTTGGATCCGATAGTTTTAACTAATATTTTAGAAATTAAATATTTGGAATATTTAGGTGTTTTATTTAATTTGGATGAATGTGTTATATGTGGAAGTAAAAATAATATAGCTACATTTGATGCTGATAAAGGCGGTTATATTTGTATAAATTGTTTAACTAATGAAATAATTGTGGATAAAAAAGTAATAAAAATGATAAGAATGTATTATTATGTAAATATTGATTCAATTAAAGAAATAAAAGTTGATGATTTAACTAAGAATACTATAAATAAATATTTAGATTTGTATTATGAAAGATATACAGGACTTTATTTAAATAGTAAAGATTTTTTGAAAAAATTAATGTAGGGTGGTAGTATGGCAAATTTAACATTTTATTATGGAACAATGGCAGTTGGAAAGACAACTAAGTTATTGCAAGACCATTATAATTATTCTAAGTATTTGATTAATATAGTGGTTATGAAACCTAAAGTAGATACTAAAGGTAGTAATACAGTAGTAAATAGAATCGGAGAAAATATAAAAGTAGATGTTTTAATTCCCAAGAGTGCTAATTTGCTTAGTAAAAAGTATATGAGTAAGTTTATGTATGCTGAATTTATTTTAGTTGATGAAGCACAATTCTTAAGTAGAGAACAAATTAATCAGTTGTGGTTTATTGCTCATAAATATAATATTTCTGTTATTTGTTATGGACTTAAAAGTAATTTTAAAGGTGATTTATTTGAGGGCTCTCAGCAGCTTTTTGCTCGAAGTGATGAAAAACATGAATTAACTGTTAATTGTTTATGTGGAAAAGCGGCGATGTTTAATGCTAGACGTGTTAATGGAAAATATAGTGCAAGTGGGAAAGAAGTTGTTATTGATGGTGCTAATGATGAGGTTGAATATATTCCTCTTTGTGCTGATCATTACTTGGAATATGTTATGAACGGAAAGTATAAATAAAGCTTTTAGTTTACACTAGACAAAAGTGCTCATTTGTGTTATATTATTATTGCAACTAGAAATGAGTTGAAAATTTTAAAAAAGTGGGTGAAGCCAGCCCTATAAATGGCAACGAACAAAGTAGACTAGAATTTAAATTCTAGTCTTTTCTTTTGAAAATAATAAAATTAATCTTATATTTCTTGTAATTATTAATATATTTAGGTATAATTATATTTATCAAAGGAGTGATTTATTTATGAAAGTAACTATGGAAGAATTAGTTAACTATTGTAAACAATATGGTTTTATTTTTCAAGGAAGTGAAATATATAATGGACTTGCTAATTCATGGGATTATGGTCCAGTTGGTACAAATTTAAAAGAAAATATAAGAAAAGCTTGGAAGAAGAAATTTATTCAAGAGAATCCTTATAATGTTGGTCTTGATGCTGCGATTATTATGAATCCAAAGGTATGGGTTGCATCTGGTCATGTTGCTTCTTTTGCAGATCCATTAATTGATTGTAAGAAGTGTAAGGCAAGACACAGAGCTGATAAATTAATCGAAGATTTTACTCATGGTGAAGTTACTGGTGATGGTTGGGATAATGAAAAATTAGAAAACTTCATTAAAGAAAACAATATTACATGTCCAGTGTGTGGTAAAAGTGATTTTACACCGATTAGAAAGTTTAACTTATTATTTGAAACATCTATTGGAGTAACTGATGATACTAAAAATACTGTTTATTTACGTGGAGAAACAGCCCAAGGAATTTTTGTTAATTTCAAAAATATTGAAAGAAGCATGAGACTTAAAGTACCATTTGGTATTTGTCAAACTGGTAAAGCTTTTAGAAATGAAATTACTCCGGGTAACTTTATTTTCAGAACTCGTGAATTTGAACAAATGGAACTAGAATTTTTCTGTAAGCCTGATACTGATTTAGAATGGTTTGGTTATTGGAAAAATTATTGTATGGACTTTTTAAAGACTTTAGGTTTGGATAGTAATAATCTTAGATTTAGAGACCATGAAAAAGAAGAATTATCTTTTTATAGTAAAGCTACAACTGATATAGAATTTATGTTCCCAATGGGATGGGGTGAACTTTGGGGTATTGCTGATAGAACTGACTATGACTTAACTGTTCATCAAAATGCTTCAGGTGCAGATTTAAGATATATGGATCCTGAAACAAATGAAAAATATTTACCATATGTTGTTGAACCATCTGTAGGTCTTGATAGATTACTTTTAGCAGTTTTAACAAATAGTTATACTAAAGAAATGGTTGAAGGTGAAGAAAGAGTAGTTTTAAAAATTCATCCAGCTTTAGCTCCATATAAAGTAACTATATTACCACTTATAAAAAAAGTTCACGCTGGTAAAGCAAATGATATTTATGCAACTTTATGTAAGCATTTTGATTGCCAATATGATGAATCTGGTTCTATTGGTAAAAGATATAGAAGAAGTGATGCAATTGGTACACCGTTTGCTATAACAATTGATGATAATACAATTGAAAATGATACTGTAACACTTAGAGATAGAGATACAATGGAACAAATTACAATTAAAGTTGATGAATTAGTGTCATTTATTAGTAAAAAGATTGAGTTATAATTTTTAAAGCTAGAGAAAAATCTCTGGCTTTATTCTTTTTTCTGTAGTATAATTTAATTAACAAGAAAAATATTGTGTAAAACTCTTGTAAAAATTTTAAAAGTTTGATAAAATGGGATAGTAGACTAGGGAGGAAATCGATTATGGGATTTAGCTTAAAAAATATTTTTAAAGATGATGACGATGCAGAAAATTTAAATGGTACAGAAGATGCATATTATAATATTTCTGAAGAAGATGCTGTTAAAGAAGCTGATAAAACTGGAAATAAGATGATTTTACTTGAACCTCGTGCATACTCTGAATCACAACAAATAGCTGATCATTTGAAAAATAGAAATAGTGTTGTTGTTAATTTAAAGAGAGTTACAACTGATCAAGCTAAGAGAATTATTGATTTTTTAAGTGGTGTTATCTATGCAATAGGTGGTTCAATGCAAAAAATAGGTGTTGGTATTTATTTAGTGGCACCTAAGAATGTTAATGTTCAAGGTAAGATTACAGATGATGCAGAAAAACCAAGTAAAAGTACAGATGAAGAACTAGATTGGTAATATAGGTGGTGGCCTTATGGTAAATAAATTTAGTACAAGTATTCAAGGCTATAAAAAAGAAGAAGTTAATGATTTTGTTAAGGAAGTAACTTTTGAATATGAAAATATGTTACAAAAACTTAAAAGTAGTTGTGAGATAATTGAGAATTTAAAAGGGGAACTTAAGCATTATAAAGATATTGAAGCAACTTTAAATCGAGCTATTCTTGTAGCGGAAGAATCGACTAGTAATATAAAGAAAGCAGCATATGATGAGTCTAAAGTAATTATAGAAGATGCAAAAAGAAATGCAACTAAAGTTATTAATAATGCTTTACAAAAAGCTGAGAGAATTGAGTCAGAGGCAGAAAGCTTAAGAAGAAAAGTTGCAGTTTATAAGAGAAGATTTAGAACATTAGTTGAAGATCAGCTTGATGAAATAGAACAATTTGATGATAGAGTATAAAAAAGCACTACTTTTTCTTAGTAGTGTTTTTTGGTGAAGTAATGTATTCATTTACTTTTCTCATCATTACATAACTTCTAGATATTAGAAAACCAATTCCAAAGATTATTAGAATAGTGCCATATACATACTGAGCATATGAATTTTTCTTTGTGTATGCTTCAATTAACATGTAAATACCAAATAAAATTAGAATGATGCTATAAATAAGAATTCTTTTAAATCTTTGTTTTAAAAGCTCTCCTTGCTTTGTTTCATAGAATTTAGTTTTAGCTTCTTTTTTTTCTTCCTTAGTAAGTCTTTGATATTTATATTTTTTCATAAAATTAATCACCATTTAAATTATAACATAAAATATAGGACTAGTAAAATGAAAAGTTTTTGTGTATAATTATGTGTAGGAAGTGATAGTGTGAAAAAATTAAAAATTATATTTGGTATTCTTATAGCAATAGTGGTTGGCTTTTTTGCTGTTAAGTTTGTTCTTGGTGTTATGGAAGATGCTAGAATAAAAAAAATAAAAGAAGGCTGGCATATTGAAATAGTAAATGATTATATAAAGGTTAGAAAAGAACCTGATAGAAATAGTTCAGAACTTGGTGAAGTTAAAAAAGGAAAAGTTTATAAAGTTGATGATTATGAAAACCATAATGGGAACTTTTGGTATCATGTTGAATATGAAAAAGGTAAATGGGGTTGGGTTGCTAATCCGGTAGGTAAAGATTATTTAAATGATACTAATAATGAAGATGATATTAAAGCACCTACAATTAAATTTAATGATGCAGTGTATTATGTTGATTCTATTGAGGATATTAATTATGATCATTTAGATGTTACTGATGATAAACCTGGAGTTACTGTTACTCATAAAGTTTACCATGAAGTAAATGAAGAACAAAATAAAGACCAATATTGGATTTTATATACTGCTACAGATGCTGTTGGTAAGACTACTAAAAAGGTACAAAAAATTGAATTTAATAAGAAACCTGATGAATCACAAGTAGAAGATTTTACTAAACTTGCTGAAGATAGAAAGAACTAAAATAAAAAATTAGTTTTTTTTTTGAACTTATTAAGATGTTATGATGTCAAATGTATTATGTTGATTTTAAAAATGGTTTAGTAATCTTCTGATTTTTATTTTTATCATAATATCATTAACATCTTTCTTAAACGATAAAAAAATCAATCATTTACGATTGATTTAAATCTAAACATCGCTTGGTGCGACAACTATTGCTTCTGGAGCAAGTGAGGAGAATCGAACTCCCATCCCAACCTTGGCAAGGTTATATTCTAACCATTGAACCACACCTGCGTAAATAAATTGTATCAAATTTATAAAACTTTTGCAACAATAATTGATAAAAATGTTAATATTTGTTATACTTTTTAAGTAAGAAGGGATAAAAATGAATGATAATATGAAAAATACCTTTAAAAATTTTAGAAAAAATATTGTTGAATACATAATTACTAATCGTTTATTTATATCATATGTAATACTTTCACTTATTGCTACGATATGTCTAAGAAAATTTACGATTGATTCTGCTTTTAAGTTTAAGCCACTCATAACAGATTTAGGATTTATTCTTTTAATTGGAAGTTTTGGTTACTTAATAAAGCCTAAAAATCAATTTAAGTATTATTTTGGTTGGTTAATAATTTTTAATTTAATGTGTTTGATTTCATCAATATATTACAGATTCTTTACATCATTTCCATCAATCGGAGAACTTGCCACGATGGGGCAAACTGAAACTGTTACTGGATCCATTTTAGATAAGCTTAGAGCTTCATATGGTATTTATATAATTATACCTATTATATTTTATTTAATTCATAAAAAACTATTATCTTCGTCTTATTATTATTTTATTGATAAGATTGAAAAGAGTAAAAAAATGTTTGTTAGTACTTTAGTTATCAGCTTATTATTTGTAAGTTATACATTTGGAGTAGCTACGAATACTGATTATAGTAGACTTTCTAAACAATGGAATAGAATATATATTGTAGAAAGATTTGGTATTATAATGTATCAATGTAATGATTTTGTACAATTTTTAAGACCTCAATTAAGTAGTTTATTTGGTCAAGAAAAAGCTGTTTTAGAATTTAATAATTATTTTGATAAAAAGGAAGAACATAAAGATAATAAATATACTGGCATATTAAAAGGTAAAAATATTGTATTTATACATATGGAAAGTATGCAAAGTTTCTTAATGAATTTAAAATTTAACGGGGAAGAAGTAACTCCAAATTTAAATAAACTTGCAAATGAAGGAATGCATTTTACTAACTTTTATCCTGAAGTGTCTACAGGAACATCAAGTGATACTGAGTTTACTTTACTTACTGGTTTAATGCCAGCATCTAGTGGTACAGTATTTGTAAGTTATTATGATAGAAACTATTTTACTATACCAAAATATTTAGCAAGTAAAGGTTATAATACGTTTAGTATGCATGGTAATTTATCTAGTATGTGGAATAGAAATAAAGCACATCCATCTTTAGGATATAAAGATATGTATTTTCGTGATGTATTTGAATATACTGATAAAGATGTTATAAACTTAGGAATAAATGATAAATTGTTCTTTAAAGAAGCTATGCCAATTTTAGAAAAAATAGAAGATTCTAATCAAAACTATATGGGAACAATTATAACTTTATCTAATCATTCACCATTTAAATACGCAAGTATGCATAGTGATATTGATTTAACTAGTTATTATGAAACTACTGATAGTAAAGGAAATACTATAACTAAAAGTTATGATTATTTATCAAATACACCAGTTGGTGAATATATTAAAAGTGCAAATTATGCTGATAGTGCTCTCGGAGAATTTTTAAATTATATTAAATCATCTGATCATTTTAATAATACTGTATTTGTATTTTATGGTGACCATGATGCTAAATTAAGTAGAAGTGAAATTAATTATTTATATAATTTAAATCCTGAAACTGGTGATGTTTATTCTAAAAATGATGAAAATTATGTAAATTATGATTATTATGCTCATGAACTTAATAAGAAAACACCTTTAATAATTTGGACTAAAGATAAATCTTTACAAAGTATATTTAAGGGAGATATTACCTATAATATGGGTATGTACAACGTAGCAGCTACTATTTTAAATATGTATGGCATTAATAATAAGTATAATGTGGGTGAAGATATATTTAATATTAAAGATAATAATATAGTTGTATATCCAAATGGTAATTTCTTAACAAATAAAGTTTATTATAATAATTCAACTAATGAATATTTATCTTTAAATGGTGAAGAAATAACTAAGGAATATATAAATGAAAAATCATTAGAAACTGAAAACAGATTAAGTGTTTCTAATGCAATTATAGTTTATGATTTATTAAAAAATAAAGATATGAATGGAGAATAGGATGAAGAAGAAGTATAAATTATTATTATGTATATTAGTAATTTGTATAATTGTTATAATTGGGTTGCTAGTAGTAAAAAATATAGGTAAAAAAACACCTAAAAATGATGTTAAAGTAATAGATAGTATTGTAGATTTTTCTTATACGTTAGATGAGAGAGATTCTAGTTTAATGAAAGATACATATAAGGATTTAAAAAAAGTATTAAGTTCTAAAGATATTGATTATGAAAAGTATTCTAAAATAATAGCAGAGTTATTTATTATAGATTTATTTACTTTAGATAATAAAATTAATAAATATGATGTTGCTTCTTTAGAATATGTTTATCCAGATAATTTAGATAATTTTAAATTAAATGTTCAAGATACACTATATAAAAATATAGATGATAATACTTATGGCAAGAGAGTAGAAAAATTACCTATTGTTAGTAGTATAGAAGTTCTAGATGTAAAGCAAAGTACATTTAAATTAAAAGATGAAGATGTAAATAGCTATGTTGTATCTTTAAAATGGAGTTATGAACAAGATTTAGGATATGATAAAGAAGGCATTGTTACTTTAGTTAAAAATGATAAGAATGTATATGTGGTAGAATATAAAGCGGGTGCAGTAAATGAATAAAATGATTAAGAAATTAAAAAGATCAAATAAAGCATTAAGATTAATTTATTATTTGACAAATATTACATATTTAATAGGGTTAATTTTATTTATAAAATCTATTTTAAGTTTAACAGGTGTTGAAACATTACTTAGAATAGTTGTTATTGTATTGTTTGTTTTGTATTTATTATTTTATTCATTTTGGAACTTACTTAATTTACTTCAAAGAAAGTATAAAGGGTTAATTATAACTACTTTAATATCTATTTTGCTTACTGTTATATTTTTTGTGGGAAGTTATTATATAAACTATATTTATAAAAATTTAGATGGTATGCAAGAAAATGAAAAAATTATTTATACAACATATTTAATTACTTTAAAAGATAGTAGTTTTAGTGAAGAAAGTAAAATTGGGATAATTAATAAAGCGATAGATAATGATAATCATGAATTATCTACGAAGTTATATAAGAATAAAAAACTTGATAATGATACTACTGAATATAATGATTATATTAAAATGATAGGGGATTTATATAATGGAAATATTGAGGCAATATTTGTTCCTGGTAATTATGTAACTTTATTTAAAAATGAAAATGGTTTTGAAAATATAGCTAGTGATACTAAAGTTATATATGAATATAGTGAAAAAATGCAAAATGAAGATTTAAATCTAGTTAGTAATAAAGATTTTAATGAACCATTGACATTCTTATTTCTTGGGGTTGATTCTGAGGGTGATGGACTTAATGCAAATGCTGCTTTTAATGGGGATACTTTAATGCTTATGTCTTTTAATCCAAAGACTTTAGATGCTATACTTTTATCAATTCCAAGAGATACTTATGTACCTATTGCTTGTAATAATAAAAATTATGCTAAGATTAATTCATCTGCTGCTTATGGTACTAGTTGTGTTATTAGTACAATTAATAATTTACTTGGTATTAATATAGATTATTATGTTAAGATTAATTTTAAAGGTGTTGTTGATTTAGTTGAAGCTGTTGGAGGGGTGGAAGTTGATGTTGAAGCTCCGAGTTATATGGCTGATAAATATGGGGGAAAGGTTTGTGAACAAAATAGTGATAGACAGTTTGGAAATAAACTTGTTTGTATGAATCCTGGAATGCAAACTTTAAATGGGGAACAAGCACTTGCTTATGCTAGATGTCGTCATATGTATATTGGAAGTGATTTGGATAGAGTTAAACATCAACAACAAGTAGTGGAAGCTTTAGCTAATAAAGCTATGCATTTTTCAAGTATTAAAGAATTTCAAGATATTTTAAATGCTGTTAGTAAAAATATAGCTACGAATATGGATACTGATACTATTTTATCTGGTTATAATGTTGCTAAAAATGTACTTGGTAATAAACTTTCTGGTAAAGATTCTATTAATATAGAAAAAGCTACTTTAGAAACATATAGTTTAAATGTTTATGTTCCTTCACAAGGAAGAAATACTTCTGCTCAAGGATATTATAAAGATAGTTTATTAGATATTCAAAAATCTTTTAATGTTATACTTGGTAAAGAAAAAAAAGAATTAATTAAAACATTTAGTTTTTCTGTTAATGAAACTTATGAGAAAAGTGCTCCAGGTAAGGGCAAGAAAACTGGAGCTTCTGGAGAACTTCTTCCTAGTTTTGTTGGTAAAACAGTTAGTGAAGTGGAAAGTTTTGGAAGTAGTCATAATATTAAAATAAATGTAAGGTATGTTGATAGTGGTAGTGAATATTATAATAGTGATGTTGCTGTTGGATTAGTGGGAAATCAAAGTGTTCATAAAGATGTTTTATTATCAAGTGTTTCAGAGATTACTATTTATGTTGTAAATAGTAAAGAAACAAACAATAATGTTTCAGAAAACAAATCCGATAATAGTAGTAAAAGTAATGATAATAAAGAACAATTAAAAGATGATGATATTATAAAAAATATGATTAGTTAAAAAAGAGTATAAAAATTTAAAGAAAATTTAATAAAGACTTTTCTTTTAAATTATAAAAACTATCCATAGGTAAGTCGTATTTCATAAAAAATGGTATATTGATTTGTTCAATATACCTTATTTCTTTTTACTTTTCTTTCTTTTATTTGGACTTACATAGCCTTTTTTTCTTTTTGAGTTGTTACTTTTTCGAGTGCTTTTCTTTGGTGTAGTTTTCTTCTTTTTGTTTGAAATATTAGTATTCTTTTTCTTTGGTTTAGAAGGTGTTGTTCCTTCTTTTTTATTTGGTTTTTCTACTGGTTTAGGTTCTTCTTTTGTATTTTCTATTATTTTGTCTAGTTTAGTGTCTGATGATAGTCTTGAAGTACCTTTTTTAGCTATTTCAATATTTTCTAATTTACTTAGTATTATCCACATAATCATGATAACTATTGTTAATAAACAAAGAGATATTAAAATAATTAATATAATGTCAATACTATCAAATGTTTTTCCCATATCTATCACCACTCATGTAAACTATTATAGTATAAAATACTCAAAAATAATAGTTATTTTACATATTTTTACTAAAAAAAATGTAAATAAATTGAGCAATTTAGCATAATTTGTTATAATTGTGATAGTAAATGTAATAAGGAGGATTTAATATGAAAAAAATATTACTGATGTTTATTCTTGTATTATCCTTTTTATGTACAATAAATGTTAGTGCTGCATCATATACTTACCGAATTAAAGTTCTTAATAATCAAACTAATTTAAGAAATAATCCTGGGGGTAATGATGGTAGTAGATTAGGTTTACTTTCTAAAAATGATTACTATGTTTTAAAAGATGATAAACTATATCCAGATGAAAATAATCATAAAAATTGTAATGGTGATTGGTATTATATGACTTATTATACTGGTGTTGATGGCTATGTATGTAGTGATAATGTTGAACTTGTTGTTTCATATTCCACTGATGATGTGGAAGCCTCTACAGAATGTGAAAAAACCTTAAGTGCTGCTGGTTTTCCATCAAGTTATTGGGGTGGTTTATGTAGTTTAAAAGAAAAACATCCAACCTGGAATTTTCAACCTATTAAAATTGATATGGATTGGTCTTATGTAGTTGAAAGAGAAAGTGAATGTACTAAAAATTATATTTATAAGGGTGTTTATGATAAAACATTTTTGGATGAAACTTGTACTGCTACATCACCTGGTGGATATGTAGCACCATCACAAACTGGTGTTGCATATTATATGGATCCTAGAAACTCTTTTACAGAAAAATATTTGTTTCAATTTTTGGATCAATCTTATGATAAACTTTTAGAAAATGATTATCCGAATGCTGTTGAAACTATACTTAATGGAACTGATTTTTATGCATATCATTTGAATTTAGGAAATAATTTAAAAGATATTGTTATTGGAGGAAGTATTGATAAAGCAAGTCCAATTGCTATTGCTTCTAAAATGAGAATAGAACTTGGTGTTGGTACTAGTCTTGAAAACCTTTATAAAGGTGTATATGATGGCTATGATAAAATGTATTTGGATTATTATAATTTCTTTAATTTTGGTGTAAGTGATTCTTGTGTTTCGCAGTATGGCACTACTTATTGTGGACTTAATTATGCTTATAAGTCTGGTTGGAAAGGCTTAGAAGTTGCAATTAAAGGTGGTATTAATCAGTTTTCTGGGGGATATATTTTAAAAGATCAATATACTGGTTATTTACAAAAATTTAATGTAGCAACTAAAATTGAAGGTGCTTTATTTGGACATCAATATATGACTAATTTAGCAGGTGCTATGAGTGAAGCTAGTACAGCTTATAATGCTTATAATAAAAATAATTTACTAGGTTTAAATTTAACTTTTAAAATACCTGTTTATAATAAAATGGATGCAACAATTATAAATAGTGGCAATGGTGCTGTTGATAGTGGTGATGATAAGCCAGAACCAAGTACAATTCCTATTTCTACGATTGTAACATCAAGTGGTTATAGATATACTTCTAAATATATTTCTAATATTGCTGTAGGTACAGATGTTTCTGCAGTTAAAAGTGCCATTGAAGCTGTAGGTGGTAATGCAACTGTTGCTATTTTTGATGCAAAGGGTAATGCTAAAACAAGTGGTTTAATTGCAACTGGTGATAAAGTTTCTATTAATAATCAAAGTGAAACTGAAGTTTTAGAAGTAATAATAAAAGGGGATACATCTGGTGATGGTGTTATAAATGCTTTGGATTTATTACAAGTTCAAAAAAATATTTTAGGTACATATACTTTAACTGGGGCTTATCTTGAAGCTGCCGATACATCAAAAGATGGTGTGGTTAACGCTTTAGATTTATTACAAGTTCAAAAGAATATTTTAGGTACTTTTGAAATAGAACAATAAAAAGGAGAGATTAGATGAAAAAAATTAAATTAATATTGATGAGTTTATTTTGCATATTGGCATTTCCAAATTTAGTTAATGCTGCAAGTGGGAAAATAAATGTTACTGGTACATCAACAGTAGTAGTTGGAAATAATGTTACTGTAACTGTAACTTTATCAAGTAATACGCCGATTGGTAGCTGGGAAATGTCCCTTAATTATGATAAAAATTATTTGCAACTTCGAAGTACGAATTCAGAAAGTAATAGTACTCGTATGGCAGCTTCATCATCAACTGGTATAAAAAGTAAATCTTATACATTTACTTTTAAAACACTAAAAAAGGGGAATACTAAAGTAACTGTAGATAGTTATCTTGCATATGCTTTTGAAGATTTAAGTCAAATATCACTTACAAGTAGTAGTAAATCAATTAATATTATAACTCAAGCTGAACTTGAAGCTAGTTATTCTAAAAATAATAATTTAAGTTCACTTGGTGTTGAAGGTTTTACTTTTACACCTGAGTTTAATACAAATACTTTAGAATATAATGTTGTTGTTCCTGAAAATACAAAAGAAATTAAGATAAATGCAGTTGCTCAAGATAAAAAATCATCAATTAGTGGAATTGGAACAGTTACTGTAGCACCAGGTGCTAATAAATTTAGTGTTGTTGTAAGGGCTGAAAATGGATCAGAAAAAACATATACAATAAATGTTGAAGTAAAAGATGAAAATCCTATTAATGTTGAAGTTGAAGGTAAAAAATATACTGTTGTAAAATTAAAAGAAAATTTACCTGAAGTAAGTCTTTATGGTGAGTATACAGTTAAAATTAATGAATTTGATATACCTGCTTATAAAAATGAATATACTAATTTAGTTTTAGTGGGTTTAAAAGATGAAGAAGGTAATATTGGATTATTTATATATGATGAAAAAAATAATAAATATAGTAGTTATCATGAAATAGGTGTTAATAAAATAACTATTTATCCTTTGGAAACTAGTGAAGAAATAAAAGGATATACTAAAGATGTAATTGAAATAAATGGTGTTAAAGTAAATGGTTATTATTATACTAAAGACTCAAACTATGTAATTATTTATGGGGTTAATGTTGAAACTGGAGATAAAGGTTTCTATATGTATGATAAAAAGATGCAATCTTTAATTAATTATAATGATGAATATGCAGTTGATTTAAATAAAAAAATAGAATTATATACTTATATTATCTTTGGTTTTAGTGGTGTATTTGTTCTGATGATTATTATTCTTATTGCTTTAGTAAGTAAAAAAGGTAAGAAGAAAAATAAGAATAAAAACATAGTAACAAATGAAATACCTAAAGAAAAAGAAAAGTTAGATAAGAATACTATTATTGAAAAATAATAGTATTTTTTTAAAATAAAAAAACTAGACATAAGTCTAGTAAATATTCACTATGGTGCCTGTATCCAGACTTGAACTGGAACTCCATTTCTGAAAATAGATTTTGAGTCTATCGCGTCTACCAATTCCGCCATACAGGCAAGTACACACTCATTATAACATACTTTTTTTGTTTGTGGTAGTATTTTTTGTAATTTCTATAACTTGTAAATAAAGTGTCAAGTGTAAATGAGATAAATGACATGTTTTGTCGAATGTGTTTAAAACTTTTAAATAATACTCTAAACTAATATGTAAGGAGAGAGGAAAATGTTTAAGTTAGAGCTGGAATATAAAGATGAAATATTATTTGCAAGACTTAAAGGTATTTTAGATAGGAAAGCAAGTTATAAAATTAATAATTATTTAAATCCAGTTATTAAGAAACATGAAATTAAGAATTTAGTATATAATTTTGAAAAATTAGAAATGGTTGATAATTCAGGAATAGAAGCCCTCATTAATAGTAAATATTATATTAAATGTAATAAAGGTGTTATTAAAGTATGTGGTGTTAGTAATGCTAATTTGTATTTGTGTAAGTATTTGAAGTTTCCAGTTGTAAAAACAGAAGTAGATGCTTATAGAGAAATGGAGGCATTATAAAATGTTAGAAGAATTAATTAAATCTAGTACAGGACTTATTTGGACAGTAGCTAAAAAGTTTTATGGTGTTGATAAAAATGATTTGTATCAAGCTGGTGTTCTTGGTGTGGTTAAAGCTTATCAAAATTATGTTGATGATGGAAAAAGTAAATTTAGTACTTATGCTTATAATTATATATTTGGTGAAATGTATGCACTTGCAAATAATAGGGAAATTAAACTAAATAAAGATATAAATAGATTGCTTAAAATGATAGAAATGGGAAGAACTAGACTTTCTCAAGAAATAATGAGAATGCCATCAAATAAAGAACTGGCTGCATATCTTGAAATGGAAGAAGAAAAGTTAGAACAAGTTTTAAGTTATGCAAATAGTTTTGTATCAATGGATGAAGTATGTGATGAAGATCGAAGTTTACATGAAGTAATAGCGGAGGAAGAAAGCGTTAGTGTAGATGAAAGACTTGAACTTAAAAATAGTATAAATTCTTTAGATGCTATAGAAAAAGATATTATTAAAAGTCGTTATTATGAAGATTTAACTCAAAGTGAAACTGCTAGAAAATTAGGTATTACTCAAGTAATGGTATCACGATATGAAAAGAGAAGTTTAACTAAAATGAGAGATTATATGTATAGTAGATAAAATTTCATTCATAATAATAATGGTGAATATTTATGAATAAGGAAGATTATAAGTTACTTGTTAAAAAGCATACTCCGAAGGAACCTAAATTAAGAAATTTTGGAGTGGCTTTTTTAGTGGGAGGATTAATTGGGCTTTTAGCAGAAGTTGTTTCTATGATTTTAAAGAATTGTTTTGCTTTTTCAAGTGTTGAAACTGGACTTATTGTTGCTCTTTTTGTTATTGGTGTGGCTTCACTTTTTACAGCACTCGGTTTTTTTGATAATTGGGTTAGTAAATGTAAGTGCGGTTTAATTATACCTACGACAGGATTTGCTCATAGTGTTTCATCAAGTGCTCTTGAGTATAAAAGAGATGGTCTTATTACTGGTCTTGGTTCAAACTTTTTTAAACTTGCTGGCTCAGTAATTTTATATGGTATTATTTCAGCATTTCTTCTTGTGATTGTGAGGTTGGTTATAGGTGGCTAGTTTTAAATTTAAAAATGTTTATTTAAATGATTATTATACTGTTGTTGGACCTTTAGAAAAAAATAGTCATTTAAGAAGACTTGATTTAGTAATGGATGATTATTATATTGGTGAGAAAACTTTTGAACAAGCTGAAGTTAAGATGCAACAGTTAGTTATTGATAATATTATTGGTAAAAATAATTTGGCAATAAGTGATGTTGATTTACTTGTTGGTGGTGATTTAACTAATCAAATTGCTATTAGTAGTTATAGTGCTAAAAATTATAATATTCCTTTTTTAGGCCTTTATTCTGCTTGTGCAACGTTTGCTGAAAGTTTGATTGTTGCATCTTGTATGATTGATAGTGGTAAAATAAAAAAAGCAATTAGTATTACAAGTAGTCATAATTTAACAGCAGAAAGACAATTTAGATATCCAGTTGAATATGGAGCTCCGAAACCTCATACTGCAACATTTACAACAACTGGGGCTGTGTCAACTCTTTTAAGTAAAAATTATAGTAAAATAAGACTTGAAAGTGCTACGATTGGTGTACCTGTTGATTTAGGAGTTACTGATGCCAATAATATGGGGGCAGCTATGGCACCGGCGGCGGCTTCAACTATTGCTACTCATTTAGCTACTCTTAAAAGAGATGTAAATTATTATGATTTGATTTTAACTGGTGATTTAGGGTGTGTTGGAAGTGAAATACTTAAAGATTATTTGAAAATGGTATATAATATAAACCTCAAAAAATACTTTGATGCTGGATGTGAACTATATTTGGATAGTCAACCAACTTATGCTGGTGGTAGTGGTCCGGCTTGTTTGCCAATTGTTTTATTTAATAAAATATTACTTAATAAAAAGTATAAAAAAATATTAATTGTTGCAACTGGAGCGCTTCATAGTCAAACAACTGTTAATCAACATTGTACAATTCCTTCGATTGCTCATGCAGTAAGTTTGGAGGTGGAATAATGAACTATTTAATGGCATTTTTATTTGCTGGTGCGTTGTGTACTTTTGCTGAGATAATACTTGATAATACTAAACTTACTCCGGGACATATTACTAGTTTATACACAGTGATGGGGGCATTTTTATCATTTCTTGGTTGTTATGATAAATTAATTGCTAAATTTGGAGCGGGAGCAACAGTTCTTATTTCTAATTTTGGGCATTCTCTTTATAGCTCAGCATGGCAAGGATATTTGGAAGATGGTTTTTTAGGTATTTTTAGTAATATGCTTTGTAAATCATCCGGTGTTATAACTGGTGCAATTGTTATTGCGTTTGTAGTTTCTATAATTTTTAAGCCTAAAAATTAGCAATTTGTTTGCAAATAATTGATATAAAACATGTATAAAAAGTACGTGTTTTTTTGTAAATGTTAGTGATTTTCTAGTCTTTTACTATATTTCGACAAAATTTGATAAATTTAAACAATTGTTTGTTTTTGTGTTGACATTTAATTAAAGATAGGTTACAATTATGTTGTATCAGGGTATTAGGAGGAAAAAATGAAAATAGCAAAAGATGAAAAGAATAAAGATAAGGCACTTGAACAAGTACTAGCAGATATTGAAAAACAATTTGGGGCAGGAGCTATAATGAAGCTTGGAGATAATGAACATATGAATGTTGATGTAACATCTAGTGGTTCAATTACAATTGATGTGGCTCTAGGTGTTGGTGGTTATCCTAAGGGAAGAATTATTGAAATATATGGTCCTGAATCAAGTGGTAAGACTACTGTTGCATTGCAAGCAATTGCTGAGGTGCAAAAAAATGGTGGTAGAGCAGCATTTATTGATGCTGAACATGCACTTGATCCAGTTTATGCCAGAAATTTAGGTGTTAATATAAATGAACTTTTATTAAGTCAACCAGATACCGGGGAACAAGCTTTAGAAATATGTGATGCTTTAGTTAAAAGTGATGCTGTTGATATTATAGTTATTGACTCTGTGGCTGCTTTGGTTCCTCAAGCTGAAATAGATGGAGAAATGGGAGATTCACATGTTGGTCTTCAAGCAAGGCTTATGTCACAAGCATTAAGAAAATTATCAGGTACAATGAATAAAACTAAAACAACTGCGATATTTATTAACCAATTAAGAGAAAAAGTTGGGGTTATGTTTGGTAATCCTGAAACTACACCTGGAGGAAGAGCACTTAAATTTTACTCAACTATAAGACTTGATGTAAGACGTGGTGAACAAATTAAAATTGGTGACCAAATTGTTGGTAATAAAACAAATATAAAAGTTGTTAAAAATAAGGTTGCACCACCATTTAAAACTGCTACTGTGGATATTATGTATGGCGAAGGTATTTCTAGAGAAGGGGAAATTATTGATATTGCTAGTGATTTAGCTATACTAGATAAAAGCGGTGCATGGTACTCTTATAATGGTGAAAAAATTGGTCAAGGAAAAGAAAATGTTAAAATATTCTTAAAAGAAAATCCAACTTTAAGAGATGAACTTGAACAAAAAATAAGAGAACATTATGGATTTATCGAAAAGAAAAAAGAAAAAAAGGAAAAAGATTCAGAAAAATAAACTGAATTTTTTTCATAATAATTACATTGTATAAACAAAATATAAACGCTGGTAAAGAAAGGATCAGTAAAAATGAACTATTATGATGAAATAAATAATTATGTTAAAAAAGCTGAAATAGGAAAATCAATAAGGGAGTCAAATGCTAATAGAGAGCTTGTAGAGTGCTATTGGAACGTAGGGAGATTAATAGTTGAAGCCCAAGGTGGAAAAGAAAAAGCAAAATATGGTAACTCGTTATTGAAGGATTGGGCAGAAAAACTTACTAAGGAATACGGAAAAGGCTATACATATGCAAATTTAGCACGATTCCGGCAATTTTATTTGTGTTTTCCAATATTCGCCCCAGTGGGGCGAATATTAACCTGGACAACAATTAGAACAATTTTACCTATTAAAAATGAGAATAAAAGAAATTATTATATTAACCTTTGTATGGAAAATAATTTATCTCAAAGAGAACTAGAACGGGAAATAAAAAATAACTCATACGAAAGATTGGAGAACAAACCAGATAAAATTGATATTGTTGTTTCAGCAAGTGTACCAAATATAACTAGTAATCTTAAAAATCCAATATTACTTAATTTAAATGGCAAAGAGATAAAATCTGAAAGTGACTTAGAAAAACTCATATATTCACAACTTAATTATGTATTTTTACAATTAGGCAATGGGTTTATGTGGGTAGGTAATCAATATAAAATAAGTGATGGTAATAAAAATTATTTTATTGATATGTTACTTTATAATATTAAATATAATTGTTATGTGGTTGTGGAAATAAAATGTAGAAACTTGAAAAAAGAAGATAAAGGTCAAGTTGAATTTTATATGAATTTGATGGATAAATATGTAAAAGAACCAATTAACAATCCCACTATTGGAATAATAATTACAAAAGAACAAGATAAATTGGTAGCTAGTTTTATTAAAAGCGATAAACTTGTATCACTTACATATGAATTAGTTAAATAGATTTAAAATTTGTGTTTTTGAAAATTCGCCGCAGTGCGGCGAATTTTTAATTAGAATATGTACCTTACTTTCTCAAATTGTGCTCCACTGGAGCTCAATTTAACTTTGATATTTCTATCAGTTTCTATAATAATATTTATAAGTGACTTAGAAAAACTCATATATACACAACTTAATTATGTTTTTTTTACAATTAGATAATGGTAATAATATATGATTTAAAAAAATTTTATTAACTTTTCAAATAGGTGCCGCACTGAGGCACCTATTTGAATTGTACTGTTTAAAAAAATTAATCATGAATAAAAAAATGCGGGAATTAAATTTCTCGCATTTTATTTGCATCTTTATAAGGATCTTTAGGATCTATTTTATCAGTGAATAATATACCATTTAAATGATCTATTTCATGTTGAAAGGCAACTGCTAAGTCTTCACGAGCACGCATTGTTTTTTTATTTCCTTCATAGTCATAATACTCAACTGTTATTCTTGCGTGTCTTGGAACAATTCCTTCAACTTCACGATTAACGCTTAGACATCCTTCACCTTCGCCAACATAAATGAGTTCTTCACTTTGACTAATAATTTTAGGATTAATTATTACATATTCTTCAAATGTTCCTTTTTCTTCAAGTTCATTTGCTATTACAAATATTCTTTTTAAATGTCCCATTTGTACAAAAGCCATACCCATACCAGCACGAAGATTATATTTTTCAGCTATTTTTTCATCTTGACTCATTTCTAAATATTTTATTGTATCTTCGGCAAGTTTTCTATCTTCCTTACTTACTGGAAAAGTAACATCTTTACTTATTTCATGTAGTATTTTATGTTTTTCATCTAATATTTTTATATTTGGTAACTTCATACTTCTTCACCTGCATCATAGTATACCAAATTTTTGAGAAAAATGCAAAATACTTATTCAACAGTTACTGATTTTGCTAAATTTCTAGGTTTATCTATATCACATCCATTGTTTTTTGCAACTTCATAAGCAAGTAATTGAAGTGGTATAATTGTTAAAATTGATTCCATAATAGGGTGTAGTTTCTTAATAATTATTAGCTCATCATAGAATTTTTCTTGTGGCTTAGTATTTGTAACAAGTATTACATAAGCACCACGAGCTTTAACTTCTTTAATATTACTTATTGTTTTTTCATTTAAATCTTCATCAGTTGATATAGCAATTACTGGAGTATTTTCTTCAATTAAAGAAATTGTACCATGTTTAAGTTCTCCGGCTTGATATGCAACACTATTTATATAAGAGATTTCCTTTAGTTTAAGTGAAGCTTCCAAACAAAGAGCATAATCAATACCACGACCTATAAAGAATATTTCTTTTTTACTAAATATTTTCTTGGCTACCGGTAAATAAGTTTCATCTTTTATTGTTTCTTTGATATATAGCGGCATATTATTAATTTCATTTGTTATTTCTTCATATTCCTTATTACTTATAACTTTATTTGTAACACCAAGATAAAGAGATATTAAACTAAATATGGCAAGTTGTGCTAAATATGCTTTGGTTGTTGCAACTGCAATTTCAAAACCTGCTTTTATATAAATGGTATAATCTGCTTCACGGGCTATTGAAGAACCAAGTACATTAACTATTGCCATTGTTGTAATGCCATCTTCTTTAGCTTTTCTTAAAGCTGCGAGAGTATCAGCTGTTTCTCCGGATTGTGAAACTAATATAACTAAAGTGTCTTTATCATAAAAACATTTTTTATATCGGTATTCACTTGCAACTTCAACATTTACTGGAATATTTGCATAACTTTCAATTAAATATTTGCCAACTACACCAGTGTGATAAGCTGAACCACATGCAACAATATCTATTTTCTTAAAGTTTTTTATAAAACCAAAACTTTTTTCTAAAGAATTAATTGTACCATCAAAATAATAGTTAATTGTATCTTTAAATACTTTGTCTTGTTCATTTATTTCTTTTAACATAAAATGTTCATATCCAGCTTTTGTGGCAGCATCCATTGTGCCTTCGAAAATTTTAATTTCTTTTTTTACTTCGTTTAAGTTTTTGTCATATATTGTTATTTTATCTTTTCCAAGTTTTACAATATCATATTCATCAAGTAACATATACTTATTTGTAAATGCAAGAATCGCTGGTACATCTGATGCTACATAATTTCCATCATCTGATAGAGCCACAATCATTGGACTTGCACATCTAGTTGCATAAATTTCATCTAGTCCATCAACTAAAACTACGAAAGCATAAGAGCCTCTGATTATTTTGCTAGCTTCATGAAGAGTTTTAACCATGTCATTATTTTCTTCATATAAACTATTAAGTAGAGCAGCTGCAATTTCCGTATCTGTTTCACTGTTATATTTGTATCCTTTGTTTTCTATAGCTTTTTTGATATCTACATAATTTTCAATAATTCCATTATGTACTAAAGTAATTTTGCCTATTTTATGAGGGTGAGCATTATCCTTTGTAACACCACCATGAGTTGCCCATCTAGTATGACCAATTCCAATAGTACTATTTGTATTCATGTCAACGATTTCTTTTAAGTTTTTTATTTTTCCAACTTCTTTAGAAATTTTTATATTTTCATCTTCTATATAAGCAATCCCTGCAGAGTCATAACCCCTGTATTCTAAGGCTTCTAAAGCCCCAATAAGTCTTGGAACACATTTTTTTGTTCCATTATAACCAATAATTCCACACATATTAAAAAATTTTCCTTTCTTAATGTATGTGATATATTTTTTATTACAATGTTGATTTTGCTTTTTGTAATATACCTTTCGATTATACAAACCGTGATGCATCCGCCGAATTTTCGATAAACATCATCCTCGTTAACCTCGTGGGTCTGGTGCTAACAAATAATTTTACCTCCATCAATTATTGTGTTTTCCTAATTATAATATATGCAAATAGAAAAGTCAAAATGTTATTTACAAATTAGCCACTTTTAGTGTATAATGAATATGGTGATTAAAAATGGTAAAAGTCGAAGGTACTTTAGAAAAGAAAAATGCAAATAACAATGCAAATAAAGTAAATAAAAATTATGGTAAAGAAGAATTAACAAGAACTTTAATAATGGGACTTGTTGGTCTAGTTTTGGTTCTTATGCCAGATACATTAAATAAAATTTTGGGGATTATCGTAGGTATTGTTCTTTTACTTATAGGTCTTGGTAGTATTTATACTTATATTCAAAGTAAGATTAGCTTTACGTCAAGTTTAATAAGTGGAATTTTATATACACTTCTTGGAATTATTATTTTGATTTCTCCGGGTTCTGTTGTAAGGAGTGTTGCTATTGGTATAGGTATTGTTCTTAGTATAACTGGTTTATCAAAGGTGCGTCTTTCATTTACATTAAAAGAAATAAATACAAATTGGATAGGTACTTTAGTAATTGGTGTTATAACTACGATACTTGGAATAGTACTTATATTTAATCCGTTTTCCGGAGATGCTATAACTAAATTTGCTGGGGCATTTCTAGTGATAGTTGCTATATTTGATTTAATTGATAATTATATTTTGCAAAAATAACTGAAAAGTTATTTTTTTAAACTTTAAAAAATTAGTAATATGTGATAAACTTAATATAGTGGTGAAGCATATGGATAGAATAACCTTTATATTATTAGCGGTTTTAGTTTGGATAGTAACTATTATTTTGGTAATAGTTGTTTTAACATTAATAAATAATAAAGAAAAGAGAAAATTAAAATCAGAAATAGAAACGCTAGAAAAAGAAAAAAATATGGTTATTTCTGCAAGTATGTTATCAGAACTTAATAAAGTAGAAGCTCTAGTAAATAATGATGAAATGAAAGAAAAACTAGATGATTGGAAAAAAAGGTTTAATGACATTAAAGATACTGAAATGCCTAAGATAACTGAAACTATAAATGAAATTGAAGAACTATTTGAAGAAAAGAATTTTAAAGAATTAAAGGGATTAGTTTTAAAAGCTGATTTTGATTTAAATACATTAAAAACTAAAGCATCTTTTTTACTTGATGAAATAAAAGATGTTACTTTAAGTGAAGAGAGAAATAGAGAAACAATTACTAAGTTAAAAGCTGAATATCGTGAAGTTTTAAGTACTTATAAAGAATTTGAAGATGAATATGAAATAGTTAAAGTGCCTTTAGAACTTCAATTTGAAAATGTTGATAAGCTTTTTGCTGCTTTTGAAAGTTCAATGGAAGCTAATGCTTATACAGAAGTTGGTAAAATTGTTAAAGCTATTGCAGATGTTATAAGTAACTTAAAAGTAATTATTGATGAAGCAAGACCTATAGTTACTTTAGGTAAAAACTTAATTCCTAAAAAGGAAGAAGACATTAAAAATATTGCTGATAAAATGACCAGAGAAGGTTATAATCTTGAATATTTAAATATTGATTATAATATAAATGAAGCTAATAAGAAAATACAAGATATTTTTCAAAGACTTAATGTGTTAAATGTTGAAGATTCACTTTTTGAACTTAAAACGATGCATGATTATTTTGATTCATTATATAGTGATTTTGATAAAGAAAGATATAGTAAAAAAATATATGAAGATTATAGTAGAAGTATCCTTCTTAAGGCAACTAAACTTGAAAAAGTAAATAATGAACTTTTCAAAAAAATTGGTGATATAAAATATAGTTATGATTTATCTGATGATGAAGTTGCCGTTATTGCAGAAATAAAACAAGAGATTATGGGTATCAGGGCAAGTTATGATAAAGTAGTTGATACTGCGAGAAGCAAGATTTTAGCATATTCTAAACTTGCCAGAGAAATGGAAATTATAAATTCTAAATTAATTAAAACTGAAGAAAAACTAAATGGAGCATTAAAAACTTTAGGGAGTTTAAAAGAAGATGAACTAAGGGCTCGTGAACAACTTGATGAAATAAAGAAAATTTTATCACAAACTAAAGAAAGAATACGTTCTTATAAACTTCCTTGTGTTCCTAAAAATTATTATGTGGAACTTGCTGAAGCTATGGAAGCTATTAATGTTCTTGTTCGTGAACTTGATAAAAGACCTATTTCTATTAAAATACTTAATCTTCGTGTTGATACAGCAAGAGATTTAGTACTTAAAGTTTATAATACTGTTAATGAAACTGTAAAAACTGCTAAGATGGCTGAAACTGCTATTGTGTATGGAAATAGATATCGAGTAGTAAATAAAGAAGTAGATTTTGGTCTTGCAAAGGCAGAAAATGCCTTTGTTAAAGGTAATTTTAAAAATAGTTTGGAAAATGCCATTAATGCTATAAATATCGTGGAACCTGGTATTCATAAAAAATTACTTGAAGAATCACAAAGTTAAGGAGGAAAATAATGATATATTTAGATTATAGTGCTACGACACCTGTTGATTTAGAAGTGTTTGATACGCTTTCAAAGGTTACGAAGAATTTTGTTGGTAATGCTAATTCTATTCATAGTTTAGGACAAAAATCTAGTGAATTACTTGAAAGTGCTACGAAGCAAATTGCGGATATCTTCGGGGTTAATTCTAGTGAAATAGTTTATACAAGTGGAGCAACTGAAGCAAACAATATGGCTTTAATTGGTACAGCACTTGCTAATCATAAAAAAGGAAAACATATTATTGTTTCAAAACTAGAACATCCATCAATATATGCTATATGTGATTATTTAAAAACAATGGGATTTGAAATAAGTTATGTTAATAATGATAAAGAAGGTTTAATTGATTTTGATGATTTAAAAGAAAAGGTTAGAGAAGATACAATTTTAGTAAGTATTTGTGCAGTTAATTCTGAAATTGGAGTAAGACAACCATTAAAAATGATTAGACAAATAATAAAGAAAGAAAACATGGGAACAATTTTTCATTCCGATATGACACAAGCTATTGGTAAAGTTAGTGTTAATATGCATGATGTTGATTTAGCAAGTATGTCTGGACATAAAATATTTGGACCTAAAGGAATTGGTTTTCTATATAAAAGTAGTATGGTTAAAATAACACCACTTATATATGGAAGTGGTAAAAGTAATGATTTAAAACCTGGAACACCACCACTTCCATTAATTGCAGCTTTATCAAAAGCTATCAGACTTGCAAATGATGGCCTTGAAAAAAAAGAAAGATTTATAAGTTTACTTAATGATAAAATAACTTCTAATTTAAGTAAATATCCAAATATTATTATTAATAAAACTAAATATAGTATTCCTCAGATATTAAATATTAGTGTTATGGATGTTATGCCTGAGGTTATGGTACATGCTTTAGATAAACATGAAATATATTTAAGTACTAATACAGCTTGTTCAAGTGGGGATATTTCTAATAGTGTTATAGCTATTTATAATGATATAAATAGAGCAAAACATACTTTAAGAATTAGTTTATCTTATGTAACAACAACTGAAGAAGTAAATAAGTTTTTAGAAATATTTAAAGAAGAATACGAAAAATTAAGTAATTTAAAATAGGCTATTTAAAAAAGAATAGTCTTTTTATTTGTTTTGTGTTAAAATACGTAAAGAAAGAGGTGTATTTATGAAAAAAATAATTATTATAAAGTATGGTGAATTAAGCACTAAAAAAGATAATAAAAACTTTTTTATAAGTAAACTTAAAAATAATATTGAGGTTACTTTAAAGAATATTAATCATAATACTTATTATGATTTTGGTAGAATGTTTATTGAAACTGATGATTTTGATGAAGTTATAAAACATTTAAAAAATGTATTTGGCATTCAAGAACTTTTAGTGGGATATACATCAGATAATTTAGAAATAGATGATATTAATAATAAAGTTTTAGATCTAGTAAGTAGTAAGGATTTTAAAACATTTAAGGTTGTAACTAAAAGAAGTAATAAGAGTTATCCAATAAATTCAATGGAAATAAGTAAAGTAGTAGGTGGGTATTTACTTAAAAATATTAGTGATATAAAAGTGGATGTTCATAATCCTGAACTTACTGTAAATATTGAAATAAGAAATGAAGAAGTGCTTTTTTATTTTGAAGGTATTAAAGGCTTAGGTGGTTATCCAGTTGGAACTTTGGGTAAAGGTTTACTTATGCTAAGTGGGGGAATAGATTCACCAGTTGCGGGATATCTTGCTATTAAACGTGGTGTTAAACTTGAAGCAATTTATTTTGAAAGTCCACCTCATACTAGTGATGCTGCAAAAGATAAAGTTTTAAAACTTGCTAGAGTTTTAGCTAAATATAATACGGAAGTAAAAGTACATGTAATTAACTTTACAGAAATACAAGAAACTATACTTAAGAATATACCTCATGAATATTTAATTACTATAATGAGAAGAATGATGTATAGAATAAGTGCAATTATTGCAAATGAAAATAAATGTAATATTTTGGTAAATGGTGAGTCAATTGGTCAAGTTGCAAGTCAAACTTTAACAAGCATGAGAGCTATAAATGAAGTTGTTAAAATGCCAGTTATAAGACCTGTTGCGTGCTTTGATAAGCTAGAAATAATTGATATTTCTAAGAAGATTGGTACATATGATATTTCAACACTTCCATTTGAAGATTGTTGTACAGTGTTTGTACCTAAACATCCAGTTATTAATCCAAGTCCAGCACTATGTGAAGAATATGAAGCGTTGATACCATATAAAGAATTAATTTATAAGGCAATAAAAGAACATACAACAATAAAAGTAGGTATAAAAGAAGAAAATAAGTTTAGTGATTTGTTATAATTTTAAAAAAAATAAACATAATATTACTAGGTGATAATATGTTTAAGATGAGTGACTACTACTATAAAGGTTATGATATTGAAAGTAAAAGTAGATTAGAAAAAATTAGAATGGAATATTCTAATCCTTATGGATATAATTTGGAAAGTAATCAAAGAAGAGTAGTGGATATAGATTCTAATGTAACTCATACTAATCAGAATATGGTTAAAAATAGAGAATATAAGAAAGAAAAATAAGCAAAAGTATTTGATATAGTTGTGCAAGAATAACTTTGAAGAACGAAAATTTTGATTTTTTCGTTCTTCAAAAGTCTTTAATATAAAGAGGAGTTAGTTATGGAAAAAAAAGTGAAATTTTCTAAAAATTTTTTTACAAAAATTAGACAACATGCAACAAAAGAAGATAAGATAGATAATATTTCTTTTAAATGGCCAAAAAGTGTGATGGATGGAAACGAAAAAGCAATATTATATTCAACAATATATGAAAAGAAAAAATATTAGATAAAATATCTAATTAATTTTACATTAGAGAATAATATATTACAAAAGTTATAATTTTGTAATATTTTTTTGCTTTTTAACATTATTTCTTTGAAAAAATCACTTGATACAGCTAATATTCCTTTGAAAAAATCCTTTGTCACAGCAAATATTCCTTTGAAAAAATCCCTTGCCGCAGCAAATATTCCTTTGAAAAAATCCTTTTTTGACGAAAAAATCTAGACATTTTTCCTGAAAAATGCTATTATATTGTTGAGGATGGTGATTGTCTGTGTTAAAAAGAAAAATTGTTAGTGAACTTATAGATTGGAAAAATAATCATAAAAATAAGTGTTTATTAGTAATTGGTGCTAGGCAAATAGGAAAAACTTTTATAATTAGAGAATTCGCAAAAGAAAATTATGATTATTTTTACGAAATAAATTTTCTTGAAAACGAAAAACAAAAAGAAATATTTAAAGATGATTTAAGTGTGGATAATATTATAAAAGAAATTTCATTAAGAATACCAACCTTTAAAGTTGATGATGGAAAAACATTACTGTTTTTAGACGAAATTCAAGAATGTCCTCAGGCAATTACAGCTTTAAAATTTTTAGCTCAAGATAAAAGATTTGATTGTATTGCTTCAGGTTCTATGCTAGGTATGGCTTATAAGAGAACATCTTCTTTTCCAGTGGGATACATAGATAGAATATATATGAACTCGCTTGATTTTGAGGAATTCTTATGGGCAAAAGGTGTAACTGATGAAACAATTAATTATATTAAAGAATTTTATGATAATAAAAAACAAGTTAATATGTTTGCTCATAATGGAATGCTCGAATTATTTAGAGAGTATATCGTACTCGGAGGCATGCCTGAAGTTATAAATGAATTTTTAGCATCTAACAATTTTAACGTAGCTTTAAACATTCAAAAAGAAATATTGGATGGATATAGGGATGATATTATAAAATATGCTCCAGAAGATGAGAAAGTAAAAATAAGAGCTTGTTTTGATAGCATACCAGTACAACTTGCTAAAGATAATAAGAAGTTTCGATATAATTTAGTACAAAAAAAGGCCGATAAAAGCAAATTATTTAATTCTTTAGAGTGGTTATATGATGCCGGTATAATTAATTTCTGTTATAATTTAAGAAATCCTGAAGCTCCGTTTGAAGGAAATAAAATTATTGATTCTTTTAAAGTATATATGAAAGATACTGGACTTTTAATGGCTATGATGGATGAAGGCTCACAACTTGAAATTATGAATGGAAATTTAGGTATATACAAGGGAGCAATTTACGAAAATATTATTGCAGATGTCTTTACTAAATCTGGTAAAAAGCTATATTATTTTGAAAAAAATTCAACTTTGGAAGTGGATTTCTTTATTAGATATAATAATGAGGTAACTGCGGTTGAAGTTAAATCTGCAGATAATACTAAATCAAAGTCATTAAATTCAATTATGAATAATTATGGGGTTAAACAAGGTATTAAACTATCTACGAAGAATATTGGATATGATAGTAATGGAGTCTTAAGCTTACCACTTTATATGAGTATGTTTTTGTAGGAAAGTAATGAAGTAAAAGGAGTAAAAGAGTATGAAAAAAGAAGAATTTGAAAAGAAATATTGGAATTATTATTTGATGTTAGAAAAACGAGTAATTGAGTTAGAACCATATATTGCGTTTGATAAAAGTAATTATCAAACTTATTCATTGAGAATTATGGATTTACTCATTAGTGTCTGTTGTGAAGTAGAATCTTTATTTTTATTAATTAGTAAAAAAGCGGGCAATATTAATTCTTATTTAACCTTTTTAAATAATGACCAATTTTATAGTTCTGTTAAAAATGATTTAGTAAATTTTAAAGAAAATGACACTTTAGAACCATTTAAGCTTAATTCTAAACATCAATTAGAATGGTGGCATTCGCATAACTGTTTAAAACATAACAGAATAAATGATTTTCAAACAGCAACTTTGAAAAATTTAGTAAATGCATTAGCAGGATTGTATTTACTTGAAATTTATTATTATAATAATAATTATTTTAAAAAAGATGATACAACTGTACCAGAGGTTGAATCAAAACTTTTTAAGAGTGACAAGATAAAATCAAATATAGCATCATTAACTTCGATTGTTTGCGATGTATGGTAGTGTGTGAGGTGATTTATGAAAAAGTTTCAATTAATAACCTACAATCTTGAATTATTCAATAATTTTGAACAGGATTTTGATATTAGTAATTTTAATAATTTAAAATCACTAGATAATTATGATATAAACATTTTTGATTTATCATCAGAATATATTTGGCAAAATAAAACTAGTTGGGACCATTGTCCATCAACAAATGTTTTGTTATCTTCAGATTTTTATAGTATAAAGAAAATGATAAAAAATTCTAATAAAACAAAAATACTTATAATATTACCACAGAATATTTATTTTCAAGGAAGAATTCAATTAAAAGATATGATCCCAACTTTCAAAAAAATTATTGATCAATTAATTGTATTTGATTTTATTAGTTTAGAATATGAAAATAATGACACTTTAATAAATAATAAAGAATGTAGTTCAGCCTTTTATTTTATAAATAATATAGGCCAAAATATTACAAAATCTAGAAATAGCGAGAAAATAACGACAATATCTATAGATAATGTTGTTATTACAACATTAAATTTGCTTGAAAACAATGATGCAAGTGTTTTGTTTGATTTTTTTGAAGAAGCTAACCTTATAGACAAAGTAAAAAATTATCCTGATTGGCTAGAAGCGTATAATTTTGCAGATGATGAAATTCAATACAATAAAATTGAACAAGCAAAAGCTCAAATTGAAGTGCAAAAAAGCATAATTGCAAATGCAAATGAGGTTTTAATGAAAAATTTAAGGTATAAATCAATTTTGTTTACAAATTCAGCTGATTTAGTAAAAGTTGTGTTTGAGATTTTAGAGTATATTTTTGATATTTCATTAGCTGATTTTAAAGATGATGGAAAAGAAGATTTTCTGTTTAAAAAGGATGATATAACGTTTATAGGCGAAATAAAAGGTGTGACATCTAATGTTAAAAATGAGCATATAAGCCAATTGGATGTTCATTGCTCTAAATATATGGATAAGCTACAAGAAGAAAATATTACAGAAAATATTAAAAAAATACTTATTATAAATTATGAAAGAACAAGGGATATTAATATTCGTAATGAAATAAATGAGATGCAAATTAATTTAGCTGAAAAACAGAACACATTAATTATTGATACCCAAAAATTATTAATGATATTTGAAAAACTTTTAAATAATGAGTTGTCTAAAAACAAAGTAATAGATTATATAAAAAAACATTCAGGAGTGGTTGTATTAGATGAAATCAATTGATAAAAAAATATTTAAAATTATTCGAGATAATTATGGTTGGGTAATTGCTATTCTAACCTTTTCTGGAGTAATTGTTTCTTTTATAGTGAGATGGTCTAATTATTTATTTTCAAAAATTAAATTTGATTATTATGGTTTAGATTATGGTTTGTATACTCAAGAAGATACAACAATTTTGTATGATTTTAGTTTATCACTCTTAATCACATTATGTTTTTATTCAGTATGTTATAGTATTTATAAAATAAAAAAAGATTTTAAGAGTAAAGAAAAAGATAAGAAAAAAATATTTTGGAATGTGGTAATTGTTTTTGTTTTTAATTTGTGTTTTACTTTTGTATTTGAACACTTTTCAGGTATAATTTCCAAAATTATTGCTTTTATTTTCATATTTATTTTTGAAATAATTGCAACAAATTTTTTTCACGTTATGCTAACCAAAGAAGTAAAACTTAAGTCATATTCCTTTTGGGATAATGTAAAAAATGTGCCATTTTTTATTATAGGACTATTTATGCTATATTTATTTAATTACTATTGTTCATTAAGTTCAAATAATGGTTTTAGAGTAATTGACGATAATAAGGTAATAGTTTATACCACTAAAGATTATTATTTAGTATTAGATTATAAAATTGATAAGGATAAAATGTTCATTTATAAAAATACACAAAATAAAATTGATAATTTAAATGTAAATAGTAAGTTTATAAAAGTAAAAGAACATGTAATTATAAATAATTAATTTAATAATTTGAATAATTTACGTTAAAACGGGTTTATAATCTGTTTTTTCTTTTATTTTCTTTAAATTTAGTTTATAATAATATTATGAAGGGAAGATAATATGAATTTAGTGGTAAATGATCATAATGTGTTTTTAATCGTTTTTGTAACGTTTTTAGTTAGTGTACTTTTAGTACCAATAGTTAAAAAAGTTGCAGAGCATGTTGGTGCGATGGATGTACCAAATGCTAGAAAGGTACATAAAAAACCTATGCCTAGGTTAGGGGGACTTGCAATTTATATTGCTTTCTTATTTGGTTATATTTTATATGGACAAATAAGTACTCAGATGATTTCTATTTTAATTGGTAGTTTTTTGCTTATAATAGTTGGTATATTTGACGATATAAATTCTGTTCCAGCTAAATATAAGTTTTTAGTGCAAACTATAGCTGCATCAATAGTGGTAGTGTATGGTAAGCTTGGTTTTTCTGAATTAACTATCTTAGGTTTATCTTTTCATTTTCCAATGATTATAAATGATATACTTGCAATATTCTTTATAGTTGCAATTACAAATGCTATTAATTTAATTGATGGCTTAGATGGTTTATCAAGTGGGATTAGTGCTATATATTTTTTAACAATTGCTGTTATAGCTTTAATAACTAATAAGCTTGGGGGGATTGATATAATACTTTCACTAATAATGCTTGGGGCTACTCTTGGATTTTTGTTTCATAATTTTCCACCTGCTAAAATATTTATGGGGGATACAGGTAGTTTATTTTTAGGTTTTATGATTTCTATTATAGCGTTACTTGGATATAAAGTTACAACGTTTACATCACTTGTTGTGCCTATTGTGGTTTTAGCTATTCCAATATTTGATACATTATTTGCAATTTTAAGAAGACTTTTAAAAGGTCAAAGTGTTGCAGTTGCTGATAAAGAACATTTTCATCATCAACTTCTTAAGATGAAATATAGTCCAGTTGCGAGTATTCTAATTATTTATGCAATTGATATATCTTTTGCAGTTGTATCAATACTTTATGTGCTTGGTGATAATCAATTTGCAATTGCAATTTATGTTGTATTAATGATACTATTGTTATTTGTTATACTTAGAACAGATATTCTATTTGAACATAAAAAGAAAAAGTGAAAATGTTCATTTTTTTCTTTTTTTTAATAGTAATTATTTTCTTTTTTTTGCAAAATTTTGTTGACATGTTCAAAAAAAAATGATAAAATCAAAATATGAACATTAAAGGAGGAAAATATATGAAGAAAATTATTGTTCTAATAATGGGGTTATTTCTTTTAACAGGATGTGGTAGTAAAAAAGATAAGGTTATTATTTATAGTTGTACAGAGGAAAATGTAACACAAGCGTTAAATCAAAAATTTAAAGAAGATTTAAAAGATGTAGATGTTGTGATTCAAAATATTTCAACTGGTAATTTGGCAGCTAAAATTAAAACGGAAGGTTCAAAAATTGAAGCTGATATCGTTCTAGATTTAGAAACATCACATGCAGAAAATTTAAAGGATAATTTTGCAGATATATCATCATACGATACAAGTGTGTATACAGATGGTATTAATAACTCTGATAAATATTTACTATGGACTAAATATAGTATTGGATTGATAGTTGACAATAAATACTTAAAAGAACATAAATTAGATGTTCCAAAGACATATGAAGATTTATTAGATAAAAAATATAAAGGCTTAATTGCTATGCCAGATCCAAAAACTTCTGGTACTGGTTATGCATTTTTCTTAAATGCTGTAAATGAAATGGGAGAAGACAAAGCTGTTGAATATTTTACAAAATTGAAAAAGAATATCAGGGAATTTACAGCATCAGGTTCTGGACCCTCAAATTTACTTAAACAAGGTGAAATTGCTATTGCAATGGGAATGGTAAGTCAAGGTGTAACTGCAATAAACGATGGTTATGATTTTTCAATTATTGAATTAAAAACTGGTATGCCTTATAATACTACATCATTTGCAATTATAAAGGGAAAAGAACAAAATGAAAGTGTAAAAAAAGTATATAAATATTTAATAGAAAAAGGCGTTAAATTTAATTCTGAAAACTTTTTTCCAGAAGGTATAGTAAAAGATGAAATCTCAAACTTTAAAAATTATCCGACTATTAAAAAAGTCGCTAATATGAAAAATTATGATAATATTAAAGTTAAAGAAGAATTAACAAAATTGTGGGGAAAAGTTAATGGATAATTTAAAAATTGAAAATTTAACAAAAATATATGATGGGAAAACAGTTTTAAATAAAATTAGTTTTGAAGTAAAATCTGGAGAATTTTTATCAATACTTGGTCCATCTGGATGCGGGAAAACTACTCTTTTAAAAATACTTATTGGAATTGAGAAAACAAATAGCGGAAGTATTTTTAAAGGTAAAGAAGATATAACAAAGGCTGATCCATCAAAAAGAGGAATGGGAATAGTTTTTCAAAACTATTGCCTTTTTCCGAATATGACAGTTTTGCAAAATGTTATGTATGCTTTAAATATTAAAATAAAAAATAGTGATGAATCAAGAAAATTAAGTTTAGAAATGTTAGAATTAGTAAAAATGGAAGAACATAAAAATAAGTATCCTCATGAGTTATCTGGTGGACAACAACAAAGAGTGGCAATTGCCAGAACACTTGTGTTAAATCCTGATATAATTTTATTTGATGAACCTATGTCTGCTTTAGATGCTGATAATAGATTAACATTAAGAAAAGAACTTAAAAATATACAAAGTAAATTTAAAACAACTATGATTTATATAACTCATGATCAAGAAGAAGCTTTTTCTTTGTCTGATAGAGTTATGGTAATGAAAGATGGAAATATAGAACAAATTGATACACCAAATACAATATTTAATAAGCCGGCCAATGAATATGTAAAAAAATTTGTTACCAATCATTTAATTGAAAAAGTAAGTTCAATTGAAAAATGTACAGGAATTGATTTATAATGAAAAAGATTAGTAAAGTTAATGTATTTGTTTTTATTTTTCTATTATTTTTTGTTTTTTATCCATTGGTTCAAATGTTAGTGCAAGTTGATTGGGCTGATTTCAATGAAATAATTAATTCTTTGGCTTTTAAAGAAGCTTTAAATAATTCATTAATTGTTACAAGCATATCAACACTTATATCAATAATACTTGCATATATTTTAGCGTTTACAATTAATAGAACTCCGATTAAACATAGAGCTGTTCTTCAAATGTTAATTACTGTACCAATGTTAATTCCATCGATTTCACATGGTCTTGGTTTGATTAATTTATTTGGAAATAATGGAATAATTTCTAAAATGTTTGATTTTAATATTATAGGCCCAACAGGTATAATAATTGGTTCTGTCCTTTATTCTTTTCCGGTAGCATTTTTAATGTTTTGTGATGGTTTTAATTATGTTGATAATAATCTTTATAATACAGCAAAAGTACTAGGTTTAAATAAATGGCAAACATTTAAAAAAGTTACCTTGTGTTATATGAAAAAGCCTTTAATATCTGCAGTATTTGCGGTTTTCACAATGATTTTTACGGATTATGGAGTACCTTTAGCAGTGGGTGGTAAATTTTTAACTTTGCCTGTTTATCTTTATAAAGAAGTAATAGGGCTTTTAAATTTTTCGAGTGGTACTATAATTGGTTTGTTTTTACTTATACCAGCTTTTATATCTTTTATGTTTGATTATCTTTCTAAAGATTTTTCAAATGGAAATTATAATAAAGAATTTAATTTTGAAAATAATAAAAAAAGAGATATTGTTTTAACAATATTTGTTTATTTAATTATTGGAATGATTTTTTTGATAATAGGTTCATTTATTTATTTTGCTTTTATTGATAATCCTAGACTTAATCCTGTTTTTTCTTTAAAACATTTTGAGTATGTATTAAATAATAATATTTTAAAATTTATAATTAATTCATTATTAATATCAATATTTACAGCTATAATTGGAACAATAATAACTTATTTTACAGCGTATTCCACTGCAAGAATTAATAATAAAGTATCTAAAATTATTCATCTTTTAGCTATTTCATCTTTAGCTATTCCTGGTATTGTTTTAGGTTTATCATACACAATAAGTTTTAGTGGGACATTTATCTATAATACATTTATTATCTTAATAATAGTTAATATTATACATTTTATGGCCAGTCCATATTTAATGGCTTATAATGCATTAAAAAAAGTAGATCCAAATTATGAAGTTGTGGCAAAAACATATAACATTAGTTCTTTTAAAATAATTAAAGATGTAATAATACCTTGTACAAAGAAAACTATTCGTGAAATGATTTGTTATTTCTTTGTAAATTCAATGATAACAATATCTGCAGTGGCATTTTTATTTAATACGAGAACCATGCCGCTTTCCCTTTTAATTAATACATATGAAGGTAATATGTTATTGGGTGAAGCAGCAATTATATCATTAATTATACTTTTCTTTAACATAATTGCTAAAAGTGTGGTATACTTAATAAATAGAAAAGAGAATAGGAGTAGTAAAAATGCAATTAACAATTAATCAATTTGAAGTATTAACAACAATTGAAAGAAATGAAAAAAAATTATCTCAGAGGGATATAGCTAAAGAAACTAAGTTGTCACTTGGTACAATTAATAAAGTTATTTCAGAACTACTAGAAAATAAATTAATTGACAAAGATAATGCTATTACTCAGAATGGTTTAAAAGTTTTAGAACCATATAGAGTTAAAAGAGCTATCTTTTTGGCTGCAGGATTTGGTTCTAGACTTGTTCCAATTACCTTAAATACACCAAAACCAATGGTTTTAGTTAATGGAAAAAGAATAATTGAAACTTTATTAGATGCTGTAGTTAAAGCAGAAATAGAGGAAATTTATATTATTACAGGATATTTATCAGAACAATTTGAAATTTTAAAGAAAAAATATCCTCAAATAAAATTTGTTGAAAATAATATGTATAATGAAGCAAATAATATTTCATCTGCGTATTTAGTTAGAAATTTAATAAAAAATGCATATGTTTTAGAATCTGATTTATATCTTTATAATCCAAAATTAATAAGAAAATATGAATATCATAGTAATTTTTTAGGATATTATGTTGATAGAAGTGACGATTGGTGTATTGAAGTTAAAAATGGAATAATAACTAAAGAAAAAGTTGGGGGAATAAACTGTTATCAAATGGTTGGTATTTCTTATTATGATGAAAATGACGGACAAAGTATTGAAAAAGATATGGAGAAAGTTTTCAACTCTCCGGGTGGAAAAGAAAAATATTGGGAACAAGTAATTCTTGATGTATGTAAAAAAAATTATAATATTTATTTAAGAGAATGCCAAAAAGAAGACATAATAGAAATTGATACATTTAATGAACTAAAAGCCATTGATAAAACTTATGATGTTTAAGGGAGTATTATATGAAAAACTCATTATTTAAAAATTCAATGTTTAAAGCTTTGTTATCAATTTGTAATATAATTATTCCCCTAATTATTGGACCATATGTTACACATTTGCTAAATGTTGATTTATATGGTTCTTTCAATAAGGTAATATCAGAACTAAATATTTTTATTGTTATTGGCAGTTTTGGAGTTTATAATTATGGAATTAAAGAGATAAGCAAAATAAGAAATGATAAAACAAAAGTAAATGATATGTTTACAAATTTATTTGTAATTTCTTTGATTACTAATTTAATTGTTTGCACAATATATTTATTTTATGCTTTTTTAACTTCTAGTGGAATTGTTTTGATAATTTATTTAACTTCTTCAGTTCAATTTTTAGCCAATATTTTTTACATGGAATTTGTTAATGAAGCTTTAGAAAATTACAAATTTATTACAGAAAAAACCTTAATAGTTAGAATTTTATATTTATTATGCATTTTTCTTTTTGTAAAAAATGAAAATGACATAATACTGTATTCAATTATATATTCTGGTGTAGTTTTTATTAACAACATAATTAGTTATTTATATATTAAAAAACATATAAAATTTAATTTTAAAAATTTAAATTTGAAGAGATATTTGAAACCATTGTTAATGATTTTTCTTATTGGATCAGTTGAGATTTTATATTTCCAATTAGATAAGGTAATGTTAGGAAAATTAGTTAGTGATGTATCTGTGTCTATTTATCAAATTCCTTACATGATTATGTCAATGATAATAACTATACCAACAGCTGTAGTGTCAGTGTCGATTCCAAGATTATCAAATATACTGACTGAAAAAGGAAAAAAAGAATATGAAGATAAACTTAGTTCTGTTTTTTCTTATTTTATGATTTTAATATTACCTGTATGTTTTGGCGTTTTTGCTCTTTCTGACGAAATAATTTATTTATATGCTGGTCAAAAATATTTAGAATCAGCTGCTTTGTTAAAAGTGTTTTCGATTACTAGAATATTTATTGGTTTTGAAGCTTTTATGACGTTGTTAATAATATATATTAATAACAAAGAAAAAAAACTTCTTCAAATATTCTCTTTAGTTGGTTTTTTAAATCTTATTGTTAATATAGTTCTTTATAAAATAAATTTATTTAATCCATTAAATGCAGCTCTAAGTACTGGAATATTATATGTTCTGTTAGTTTGTTTAGAGTTTTGGTACATAAGAAAGAAAGTAAATGTAGATGTAAAAATATTTAAGAAAAACAATTTTTTATACCTTTTACTTTCGTTAAGTTTTGTATTAGTTAGTTATTTTACTCATTACATATTTAATAACATGTATATTGTTATTTTATCAACTATGTGTTTATGTATTTTAATTTATGTAGTTGGACTTTTAATAAGCAAAGATCAAATAACTTTAAATACAATAAACAATTTTTGGTTAAAGTTTAAAAGGAGAAAATCATGAAAAAAAACGTTATAATGATTGTATTGGATTCTGTAACATATGAAAATACTTTATCTAATACTGGAAAGACTTGTCCAATGCCATTTTTACATTCATTAATGAAAAAAGGAATTAATGCTACAAAAGTGTATTCTGAAGCCCCTTATACTGAAGCTGCTTTAGTTTCACTTTTATGTGGTGATAATACATTAGATAAAACAGGACATATGAAAAGAAACTTAAATCATAAGACTCTTTTAGAAACTTTTGAAGATAATGGTTATGAAATATTTTCTAATGCGTATCAGCCAGCAATTTATCCTAGTGGTCAAATGCATGAATTTGAAAATAGATTCTATAATTTTCCTTTTTTATTTTCTCAGGAATGGGATTATAGACTTAAATATTTTAGTGAAATAGATGATTTAAGTAATGATGAATTAAATTTAGTTGTAGATATTTTAAACGATAATTTTAAAGCGTGGATTAAATATTTTAAAGACATTCAAAATAAATCAAAATCATTGGATTTAATATATGATACATTGGAATTGACTGATTTTGATAAAAATTATAATATTTTGAAAAATGAATATAATGATTTTAAAAAAAATAAAAGTTCTTACGCAAAAAAAGTATTAGAATTAAAAAATGAACATATTTTGGCTAAAATTAGAAATTATGAAGAAATGAATAGAGTAAATGAAAATTTTAAGAAAAAGATTCAAAAAAAATATATGAAATTTTTAAAGAAAGTTTTGTATAAAAATTTTTGGTTAAATTTAAAAAATAATCGACTTTCATTTATAACAATAAAGAATTTTCTTAAAGCTAAGGAATATAAAAAAGTTATTAGATATTTTATAAATTATTTAAATGCTTTGATAGATAAAGACCTTTTAGGAAGATTAAAACTTTATGATAGAGTTAAAATGGTTCCTAGTTTATATAAAATGCTTAATCACTTTTTAGATTGGCATGAAAATCGAAGTAATAATAAGCCATATTTTGCATACATCCATGCTGAAGATAATCATTTCCCTGAAACTTTTTTTACATATGATGAGGAAAATGAAAATCTGTTAAATCAAGAATTTGATGAAGCTAAAAAATATTTAGCAAGAATTAATGAAAAATATAAAGGTTCAATAGCTTATGATTTATCATTAAATTATGCTGATAATACATTGAAAAGATTTTTTGAAAAACTTGATAATAAAAAAATGTTAGATGATACAATTATTTTAATAACAGCTGATCATGGATTTTCGTATTATTATAACCCTATAAGGGAACAGTTTGTGACAAATTTTTATAATGAAACATATCATATTCCTTTGGCTATATATGATAAAGATTTAAAACCTAAGTGTTTAGACAACTTTTTTATGTCAAAGGATATTTTTCCAACTCTTTTGGATTTAGTTGGTCTTAAAGTATCTAGTGATATAGATTCTAAATCATTGTTAAAATTTGATGGAAGAGATTATGCTTTGATTGAATATATGGGCGGAGGATGTCCAGATTATTATCGAAGAAATTTGCTTATAGGTTTGAGAAATAAAAAAGTAAGTTTTGTTCTTTCAATTCCATTAAATGATTTTTCAAAATACAAATTTATAACTTTCTTTGATTTAGAAAAAGATCCTATGGAAAAGAATAATTTAATTTATTCAAAAATTGATATAAATTCGATACAAAATGAATTAAAAATAATAGAAAAAAGATTTGAAAATATAAAAAAAGAAATAGAAATTAAATATTCTGGTAGTTTTTATTAAAATTATATGATAAAATGAATTAGTGGGGAAAATTTGATGTGAGGTATGTACAATGAAAATTAGTAAATATTTAAATGAAAAAAATGTAAATAATCTTATAAATATAGTGATTATTTTTTTGGTATGCTTTATTCCATTTAGGGAATATATATCATATTATACAATATCTTATATCAAATTTCTTCCTGATATAATTATATTTGTTACTTTTGTTTTTTTATTATTATTTAAAAAAATCAAAATTAGATTTTCAGCATCTGATATTATCATTTTATTGTTTGCTTTAGTGACTTTTATTACTAATATATGTCTCAATCAAAGAGGAATTTTACCATTCTTGTTAGAATTAAGAAGTCTGTTTTTATATTATGTGCTTTATTACATTTTAAGAAATACAAAGATTGAAATTAATTGGAATTTATTTTCCAAAGTATTAAGTTTGGTTATTTTTATTGTTTCTATATTTTCTATAGTGGAAAAAATTTTTAATAAAGATTTTTTGTTTCCTAATGCATGGGCAAGTTCTATTGTATATAAAGATAATTTTGCTAGAGTTTATTCTGTATTTAATAACCCGAATACTTATGCAACATTTATTGTGTTATCATTTTTTTTGCTAAATTATTTAGAATATTATAAAGATATAAAATGTTATAAATTTATTTATATTTTGTTATTAATTAATTTGTGGTTAAGTGCATCACGTAGTGCAATGATTATTTTTGCTGTTTATATTTTTGTTTATTTGATTTTAATTATAAAAAATAAATATAAAGATAAGTTGTTAAATTTGCTAGTTATTGCACTTATATCTTCAATTTGTATTTTTGGAATTAGTAAAATGTCAAATAATTATTATTTTGCAACTGTTGTTGATAAAAAACCTGCTGGAGTTATTGATGTAATTATCGATGCAAATGGACACAGACATAATAATCCATTAAATCCTAATTCAAACAAATATAATTCAGATATCATTGATGATATTGCTAAAAGAGAAAGTGGCGGGTTAATAAATAGAATTCTTAGTTTATTTAAAGGAAACATATATGATTTGAGTACTAAAGACGGAAGAATATATAAAATAATGGTTGGTATAAAAGTGTTTAAAGATTATCCTGTAATTGGAAGTGGTTTTGGTACTTTTGGTGATAGTGCCAGCCTAATGATAAATCCTATTGATTTTTATGAAAAGTATGATTTAGAAGATAATTTTTATTCTGATAATCAATATTTAACAATAATTGTTGAATGTGGAATTTTAGGTACAGTTTTAATGGCAGCATTTGTTATTTCTTTAATTATAAAATATAGAAAGAATATTTTGAAGTTAACAGTAGTTTTTTGTGTTATGATTTTATGTTTATTTTATAATACTCTCGAAGTACAAATAGCTATGTTTATGTTTTACTTATTTTTGTGTTTACCCGAAAAGGAGAATGTCAATGAAAAGTAAAGCAAGAATATTAAATTATGATTTGTTAAGAATTGTAGCAATGATAGGTGTTGTACTTATTCATGTTAATGGTTTTTACCTCTATTCAGTTGATGTAAATAGTAAAAGATTTATCATTCTTAATGCTTTCACGAGTTTAGTTAGGTTTTCTGCTCCTGCTTTTATTATGATATCTGGTGCTTTTTTTCTAAATCCTAAGAAAGAATTAACAACTAAGAAAATATATCACAAATACATATCTAGAGCTTTGATAGCTTTATTGGCAACTAATTTGATTTATATTTTATACTTTTATTTTATTGTGAATGGCTATAGAGGTTTTGGGTGGATAAAATTATTTTTAGTTAGAACCATTAATGGGGATCCTTCTGCTGAGCAATTATGGTATTTGTATGCTGCAATATGGCTATATATGTTAACTCCAATTTTGAGAAAAATAACTGCTAACTCATCAAAAAAAGAAATTGAATATTTTTTACTTATAGGATTTATTTTTACTGTTTTCTTTCCAACTTTAACAACGTTTTCATCTTTTCAAAATCTAAAATTTGTAAACTTTGTTCATAGTATGGGAGTAGATTTAAAAATTAATTATATATTGTATTTTTTTGCAGGATATTATATTGATACTTATTGGAAGAAAAAAATGAAAAAGTATAATAAATATGCTTATGTTTTATATGTTTTATCTATTTTGTATACTATTGTTGTTGGGACATACATATCGATAAATAATAGAACTGCCACATTGTCAAATGTTTATTATTATTTTTCTGTTAATGTTTTTATGTCAACTATTGCTATATTTATTATATTTAAGAGCTTAAAAATTAACGAAGATAACCATAAATTGGTTAGTGTAATAAATTATTTGTCGTCTCGTTCTTTTGGGGTTTATTTGATACACGTTTTGTTAATATCAATATTTTATAAATATGTTCCAAATATAAATGAGGTAGTATTAGTTCCACTTTTTACGCTGTTTGTGGTGTTTTTGAGTTTGATTTTAACTGAAATATTAGGGCTTATACCTTTTATTAGAAAAAAAATATTTATGTATTAAAGGAGTAGATATGAAAAAAATAACCATCTTAGCTTTACATTTAAATTTTGGAGGAGTAGAAAAGTATATATCTTCATTATGTAAAATGCTTGAAGACGACTATGATATTGAGTTAATAGTTACATATAGAAGTAAACCAGCCTTTGATTTTAGTAGAAAAATTAAGATTAGGTATTTAATAGATGGCATGCCAAATAAGGACGAATTTAAAAAAAGTTTAAAGAATAAACAAATTTTTAAAACTTTTAAAGAAGGAATTATAGCTGCTAAAATGCTATTATTAAAGAGAATATTAAATATAAAGGCCATAAAAAACATAGAAAGCGATTATATTATTACAACTAGAGAATTTCATAGTAAGTTAGTTGGAAAATACGCAAAAAAGAATATAGTAAAAATAGCTACTGAACATAATTATCATAATAATGACGTTAAGTATGTGAATAAACTTTTAAAGTCCGTAGCCAATTTCAACTTTTTAGTAGTGGTTTCCAATGAATTAAAAGAATATTACAATAAATTGTCAAAGACAAAAGTTGTATATATACCAAATACTATTGATTTTATTCCTAAAGAAAAAAGTAAATTAAATAAAAATAACATTGTTGCAGTTGGAAGGTTTTCAAAAGAAAAAGGGTTTGTAGATTTGATTGATGTTTTTAAATTAGTGAATAATGAAATTGATGATTCAAAATTGTATTTAATAGGTGATGGAAATCAAATGCCATTGATAAAAGAGAAAATTGATAATTATGGATTAAATGGTAAAGTGATATTAACAGGATTTTTATCTCAATCAGAAATAAAAAATTTTTATTTAGAATCGAAATTATATGTTATGACTTCTTATACCGAAAGTTTTGGGCTTGTCTTAATTGAAGCAATGAGTTACGGACTTCCTTGTGTCGCATTTGATTGTGCTTCTGGTGCTCGTGAAATAATTAATGAAAATAATGGTGTTTTAATAAGTGATCGAAACAGCCAAGATATGGCAAAAGAAATTATTAAATTATTTAAAGATTCTGAAAGATTAAAAAAACTTGCTGCACAGACTTTAAATACTTGCAAAAAGTATTCAATGGATGAAGCAAAACAAAAATGGATGAACTTGTTGGAGGATGAAAAATGAAAAAATATTTAAAAATAATATATAAAAAAAGTGAGAAAGAATATTTTAATTTGTTAAAAGAGTATTTAGAAAATAATGAAAAGAAGTTTATCATAACTGCTAATCCAGAAACACTAACGATGGCTGAAACTGATGAAGAAGTAAGTAAGATGTTACTAGATAAAAATAACAGTGTAGTTCCTGATGGGATTGCTATTGTTAAGGCTTGTAAAATGCTTGATATTCCTGTAACAGAAAGAATAGCGGGAGTAGATATTGCAGAATATTTGTTATATGAAGCATCACAATTAAAGAAAAAAGTATATTTGTTTGGTAGTAAACAAGAAGTTATAGATGGAATGAAAAATGTAATTAAAAAGAAATATTCTGGAATAAAACTAGTAGGTGCTACAAATGGATACATTGAAGATAAAGATAAAGAATTTGAAAATATTAAAAAAGCTAAACCTGATGTAATCATGGTTGCTTTGGGAATTCCTTATCAAGAAAAATTAATTTATAAGCATTTAAAAGATTTTGAGAAAGGAATATTCATTGGTGTTGGTGGTTCATTTGATGTTTTAAGTGGTACTAAAAAAAGAGCCCCTAAAATATTTATAAAATTAAATTTAGAATGGCTGTATAGAATTATGTGTGAACCTAAAAGATTAAAAAGATTTTGGAATAATAATGTTAAATTTATATTAAAAATAAAAAAAGAAAAATAGATTATAATTTATAAAGTTATTAAAGAAAATAGAGGAAAATGAAATGAATAAAGTAAAGATCAAACAATTAATTAACATAATGTTCTTGATATGTATTTTTATATATATTTTATTTAGTTTAATAAGGTCTTTTGTTAGACCAGATGAAATTATTGAAATGGAAAATCGGTATGCAAATAAATATGATTCAATTTCTTTAAAAAAGTATGTTGATGGGAGTATACAAAAAAATATAGAAAACACGTTATCAGATCAAGTTATATTGTCTTCAAGATTAAAAAAAGGTAACAATTATATAAAAGGTTTAACATTAAAAGCGTATGTTGATTTATATTATAAAAAACATGATTTAGATTACCTAAATGCAGGCGATGTTAATTTTTATGGTCCTGAAAATTTGGTTTATTATTATAGAGATTTAAATAATATATCTCAATATTTAGATAAAAAAATTGAAAACTATAATTCTTTTGCAAATAAGAATAAAGATGTTGATGTATATTTATATTATATAGAAAAAGATACAGATATAAACTTTAAAACTGATAAAAAAATTGATATTTTTGAATATCTTCAAAAAAGATTAAATAATATTAAAGATTCTAAGTTTGAAATTGATAACTTTGAAGATTTTAAAGAATATTTTTATAAAACTGATCATCATTGGAACTATAAGGGTTCATATAAAGCCTATACTGAAGTTTTGGATTTAATGAATATAAGTAATCCAGTTAAGTATGTTGATGAGATTTGTTTAAATAAAAGTTTTAGTGGGTCAAAAGCAAGTGCATCTGTTTTTAATAAAATTATGAAAGATGATTTTTGTGCTTATAAATTTAATTTTAGTAACTTAGATATTACTGTTAATGGTGAGAAAAAAGACTATGGTGCTCAAGCTGAGTTTTTTAATAATACTACTGACCTAAATATTACTTATGGTAATTTTTATGGTTGGGATGATGGAGAAGTAATATTTAAAAATAATGATAGTGATTCTAAAGATAATCTACTTGTAATTGGTGAATCTTATGATAATGCAATATTAAAATTGTTGGCTGAAAAATATAATACAACAATATCCATTGATTTGAGAAATTATAAGTATTATATGCAAAAGGATTTTGATTTTCAATATTATAAAGAAGAGTATAATATTAATAAAGTTTTATTTATAGGAAATGTAGACTTTTATGTAATGGATGAGTTTATGGTTAATTAGGAGGCAATTATGTTATTTAGTAGTACAACATTTATATTTATGTTTTTAACACTTTTATTAATTTTATATTTTCCAATTAAGAATATAAAGTATAGAAATATAATTTTGTTAATTTTTTCATTAATCTTTTATTCATGGGGAGAACCTAAATATATATTTTTAATGCTTTTAACAGTATTAATTGCTTATATTTTCGGATTATTAATCGATAAATATAGAAAAGATAAAAAGAAAAGTAAATTATTTTTAGTAATTAGTATAATACTTATTTTGTTAAATTTATTTATATTTAAATATTTAGATTTTAGTATTGGAATTATTAATAGTATATTTAAAACAAATATTGGTTTAACAAAACTAGTTTTACCAATAGGTATTAGTTTTTATACATTTCAAATATTATCGTATGTTATAGATTTGTATTGGGGTAAAGTTGGAGTTCAAAAAAACTATTTTAGATTACTTTTATATGTTTCATTTTTTCCTCAATTAATTGCTGGTCCGATTGTTAGATATGAAACAGTAGAAAAAGAAATTAGTGATAGAAAAACCACCTTAGATGGCTTTATATCTGGCTTCAAGAGATTTATTTGGGGGCTTGCAAAAAAAGTCATTGTAGCAAATAATGTAGCAATTTTTTGCGATTATGTTTATAATAATTATTCTTCTTATGGAAGTAATATTTTATGGGTTGCAGCTGTTTGTTATACGCTTCAAATATATTTTGATTTTTCAGGATATAGTGATATGGCTATTGGCTTAGGAAAAATGTTTGGCTTTAATTTTTTAGAAAACTTTAATTATCCATATATAGCAACTAGTATTAATGATTTTTGGAGAAGATGGCATATTTCTTTATCAACTTTCTTTAGAGATTATGTTTATATTCCTCTTGGAGGAAATCGTGTTAGCAAAATAAAATTCATTAGAAACATTTTTATTGTATGGCTATTAACTGGTATATGGCATGGAGCAAGCTATAATTTTATTTTATGGGGATTATATTATGCTATTTTACTACTAATTGAAAAAATGGTTACTGGCAAGTATATTGAAAAATTACCAAAAGTTTTAAAAATACTTTATTCTTTATTTTTTATAACGTTAGGTTGGGTAATATTTAGAGTTGAAAATATAAATGATTTAATATTAGTAATTAAGAAAATGTTTAGTTTTAATAATACCAGTTTTGTAACTTTGTTTAATAATAATGCTATGCTTATTTCCACTGTACCTTATATTATATTAGGAATATTTTTATCATTGCCAATTGATAAATGGTTTAAGGAAAAAGTTGATAAATCCAATAGCGTAATACTTACTTTAATTGAAGATTTAATTCTTGGTGTATTGTTTGGAATTTCTATTATGTTTTTGGTAAGTAATTCATATAATCCATTTATATATTTTAGATTTTAATAAAATCGAGATCAAATTGTATAATTTTAAAATTAGCAAAAGTTGTAAAAAATGAAAGTTTAATCAGAAGGAGGATAAAAATGATTAAAGTAATGAGTATATTTGGAACTAGACCTGAAGCTATAAAAATGGCACCTCTAGTAAAAGAATTAGAAAGAAGAAAAGAAATAGAAAGTATTGTTTGTGTAACTGCTCAACATAGAGAAATGCTTGATCAAGTGCTTAATACTTTTGATATTAAGCCAGATTATGATTTAAATATTATGAAGCAAGGACAAAGTCTTGCAGATGTTACAACTAGAGCATTAGTTGGGCTTGAAGAAGTAATAAAAGATGTTAAACCTGATATAGTTTTAGTTCATGGTGATACTACTACAACATTTGCAGGGGCACTAGCTGCTTTTTATAACCAAGTTGCTATTGGACATGTTGAAGCTGGACTTAGAACTTATGACAAGTATTCACCATTTCCAGAAGAGATGAATCGTCAGTGTGTTGATAGAATGACTGATATGTATTTTGCTCCAACCGAAATTAGTAAAAATAATTTGCTTAAAGAAAATATTGATGAAAGTAAAATTTATATAACTGGAAATACTGCAATTGATGCAATGAGTACAACTGTTGATGAAAATTATACCCATCCAGAACTTGATTGGATAAATGCTGGTGAAAGAATGATTTTACTTACTGCTCACAGAAGAGAAAACTTAGGTGAACCAATGCGTCATATATTTAGAGCTATTAAAAGAGTTGTTGATGAATTTAGTAATGTAAAAGTAATTTACCCAATTCATATGAATCCACGCGTAAGAGAAGTAGCAAATGAAGTATTTGGTGATGCTGATAGAGTTAAATTAATTGAACCACTTGAAGTATTTGATTTTCATAATTTTCAAAATAAATCATATATCATTTTAACTGATAGTGGTGGAATACAAGAAGAAGCACCTAGTTTAGGAAAACCAGTTTTAGTTTTAAGAGATACAACAGAAAGACCTGAAGGTATAAAGGCAGGAACTTTAAAACTTGTTGGCACAGATGAAGATGTAATTTATGAAGAAACTAAAAAATTACTTCTTGATAAAAAAGAGTATGAAAAAATGAGTAAAGCATCTAATCCTTATGGGGATGGCCATGCAAGTCGAAGAATAGTAGATGCAATAATAAAATATTTTGAAAATTAAACAATAATTTCGAAGTAGTATGTATTGCTAAAAAAATTTTTTTATTGTATACTTATACTTAAGTTAAGGAGTGAGAATTTATATGAATTCAATATGGGAAATATTTTTAGATGCAGTTGAAAATCATTCTGATAAAATAGCTGTTGCAGATCAAGATACAAAATATACATATAAAGAATTATTTGCAAAAGTAAAATTAATGACTGGTAAATTAATTAAATATCAAACTAAAAATCCTATTGTTATTTTTGCGGGAAGAAGTGTGGATACTCTTGTTCAAATTTTATCTGTTATAGGAAGTGGTAATTATTATATTCCATTAGACGCAAGCTTGCCTAAGGAAAAACTTAAAGCAATTTTTGCTGATGCGGATCCTATTGCAGTGTTAGGAAGTGAAGAAGATGAAAAATTAATAAATGAGCTTGATATTAAGGTAGATTTTTATACATGTGCACAATCCGAAAATATTGATTTTGATTTTTCTCCATTAAGTGGAGATGATCCGTTATATATGGTTTATACGTCTGGTTCAACTGGAAAGCCAAAAGGAGTTTTAAAAAGTCATGGTGGAATGATTAGTTTTATAAAAGCTTTTAGTAGCCTTTATCCATTTACTGATGATACTATTATTGGTAATCAAGCACCATTATTTTATGACGCTGCTGCAAAAGACCTATACTTATCGTTATATAATGCTGCAACGTTAGAATTAATACCTACTGAAAAATTTATATTGCCTGTAGGTTTAATTAATTATTTAAATGAGCGAAAAATAAATTGGATTTGTTGGGTACCATCAATACTTTGTTTAATTTCAAAACTTAACACTTTTTTGGAAGTAAAACCAATTTATTTAAAAAATGTTTTTTTTGTAGGTGAAGTATTTCCAATAAAACATTTAAAAAAATGGCTTGAAAATCTACCAGAAGTTAAATTTGTAAATCTTTATGGTTCATCTGAAATTGCTGGGGTTTGTTTATATTATGAAGTTACTGGTAATTTAGATAAAATAAATGTTTTACCAATGGGAAAAGCTATGCCAAATTGTGAAATTACTTTAAGAGATAATGAAAAAATAATTAAAGATTCTAATACTATTGGTGAAATATTTATTAGTAGTCCTGCACTTGCACTTGGTTATTATCACGATGAAGAAAGAACATCAAAAGTTTTCTTTGAAGAAAACGGTAAAAGAGTTTTTGAATCTGGTGACTTAGCACGTTATGATGAAGATGGAAATTTGTGTTTTATTTCTCGAAAAGATTTTCAAATTAAACATATGGGAAGAAGAATAGAACTTGGAGAAATTGAAGCAGAGTGTGATAAATTATCAGAAATAAACAGATGCTGTTGTTTATATGATGAAAAAAGAGAAATGATTACACTATTTTGTGAAATAAATGGTAATTTAACTTCTCAAGAAATAAGAAGTCTACTTAAAAATAGATTAGCAGACTATATGATTCCTAGTAAAGTTAAAATATATGAAAAATTACCATTAAATGCCAATGGTAAAATAAATCGTCAGGAATTAAAGAAAAGTTTATAAGAAAGGAAATGAATTATGGAAAAACTTATCGAAATTTTAATAGAAATTAACCCAGACATAGATTATCAAAAGGAAACAAAGTTAATAGATGGCAAACTTTTAGACTCATTTAGTATTGTCAATTTAGTAGCAGAAATATCTGATTCATTTGACATACAAATTAGTCCTAAATATTTAATACCTGAAAATTTTAATAGTGCAGAGGCTATGTGGAATATGATTCAAAAAATTCAAAATGAGGAATAATATATGTCTCTGATATCTTTCAAGTTTCTTCTATTTTGTCTAGCTTTGTTAATATGTTATTTTCTACTTCCAAAAAAAGTTCAGTGGTTTGTATTACTTATATTTAGTTTAATCTTTTATGCTTTTGCTGGAATAGAAAATTCTATTTATATATTAATTACGTCATTTTCAAGTTGGTTTAGTGCGATATGGATAGAAAAAATAAGTTTAAAAACAAAAAATTATTTAAAAGATAAAAAAGATATTACTGTCGATGAGAAAAAAATCATCAAAGCAAGGTCAAAGGGGAAAAAGAAATTAATTTTAATTGTAACCTTATTACTCAATTTTGGAATATTATGCGTATTCAAATATTCAAATTTTGCTATAGAACAATTTAATTCAATTATTGCTTTAATTGGTAAAGGTGACAAAATAAACAGTTTATCTTTAATTGTTCCTTTGGGTATATCATTTTATACTTTTCAAACTATGGGTTATCTCATAGATGTCTATTGGGATAAAAATGAAGCTTGCAAAAACCCTTTGAAATTGTTGCTTTTCGCATCATTTTTTCCTCAAATTACACAAGGCCCAATAAGTAATTATAATCAGTTATCTACTCAATTGTTTACTTCACATGAATTTGATTATAATCATTGGCTTTATGGTGTACAAAGAATGATATGGGGATTTTTTAAGAAAGTAGCAGTAGCTGACCTATTATCAAGTTATGTTAGTGATGTGTTTATAAATTATAATGAATATGCTGGAATAACTGTTTTAATAGGAATATTTATGTATAGTGTGCAAATTTATGCAGATTTTTCTGGTTATATGGACATAGTATGTGGTTTATGTCAAATAATGGGTATTGAATTAACTGAAAATTTTGAACGTCCTTATTTTTCTAAATCTATAGCAGAATATTGGCGAAGATGGCATATAAGTTTAGGAAATTGGTTTAAGTCATACATATATTATCCTATAGCAGTTTCAAAATGGAATACAAACCTAGGAAAAAATATTTCTCAAAAATTTGGTAAATTTGTTGGAAAAAACTTACCAGCCAGTATTGCATTAGTAGCAGTATGGCTTACTACAGGATTATGGCATGGTGCCAATTGGGGATATATAGCATGGGGCGGATTAAATGGATTATTTATTATATTTTCTATGTGGATGGAACCAGTATATAATTGGATTAAAGCAAAGTTAAAAATTGGTGGACCAATATGGAGATGTATTCAAGTAATAAGAACATTTATCTTAGTGACATTTATTAAAGTACTACCTGAAGCTAATGGTCTAAAAAATGGCTTAGGATTATGGAAAAGAATATTTACAGAACATACAATACCTACATCATTAAAAAATTTATTGCCATTTGCCAGTAAATCTGCTTTGATTATTATAGTTTTGGGTATAGTGCTAATGTTTGTAGTTAGCTTAATTCAAAGAAAAGGACCAGTTAGAGATAAGTTGAATAAGTTACCTACAATAGTGAGAGTATTTATGCTAGCTGTGCTTGTTTCAATTACATTATTAGTAACATTAGGTTTTAATAATACTGGAGGAGGATTTATGTATGCACAATTTTAAAAAAATAATTCTTCATACGGCTTTATTAATATTCTTTGTAATAATTATATTAATTTGTTCGACATTACCATATTTTTGGGGAGAAAGTTACTATTATCAAGATTATAAAGTACGTACATCACTTAGTGGAAAACTTGATACTCTAGTTATTGGCTCATCACATGCACTTCGTTCTATAAAACCAACAGTATTAAATGAAAAATTAAATACGAAAGCATATAATTTATCATCACCACTTATGAGTATGTATGGTAGATATGTTATGTTAGAAAAAGAAATAAATAGAAATCCAATAAAAACAGTTTATCTTGAAATATCCTATAATGCTTTAACATTAGATAAGAAAAATTTGGGTCTTGAAGGAGATTTATATGTTCTTGGTAGACTTGATAATGTATTTGAAAGAATAAACTTCTTCACAAATGCATTCACACCCGATGAATATAAAAAAGTATTTTCAGATATAATTGTAAGATCAAAAAATTCTTTTTCTATACACAATACAATTGAACAATATGAAACATTTGGTTACTTATCGATGCTAAGTAATAATCAATTGCTAAGTGATGAAACCAAAGAAAAAATAAAAAACACAAAAGTATTAGATACTAAAATAAAAGAAGAAAGTTTAAACTATTTTGACAAAATAATTAAATTATGTAAGAAAAATGATATAAGAGTTATATTAGTTGTAACTCCAGTTACAGAAAGAATGATACTCGAATATAGTAATCTTGATGATATATTTTCTCAATATATTGATTTAGCTAAAAAATATAATTGTGAATATTACGACTTTAATTTAGATAAACATAGAAAGAAATTATATTCCGAAGAAACATCCTTTTATGATATCACTCATATGAGTGATTCTGGTGCGGAAATATTCTCTAATCGTTTAGCAGAGATTATAAAAGATGTTGACCGAGGCAATAATGTATCAAATTATTTTTTGAATTCTTACACTGAACTAAAAAAAATTTTATAATATTATTTACAATTTAAAGTTTTTAAAACATTTATGAAGAAACTAAAAAATTACTTCTTGATAAAAAAGAGTATGAAAAAATGAGTAAAGCATCTAATCCTTATGGTGATGGTCATGCAAGTGAGAGAATAGTAGATGCAATAACTTCGTATTTTAGTAGACAATAAAGTAATGAAATGATTCATTGCTTTTTTTATTATAATTTTATACAAATGAAATAATTGTTACAACTAGTATGCTTGAGTATAGAAAATATAAAATGAAGTTAGTGAACAAATCATAATAAAAAAAGATGATGATCGGTCATCAAAACTGGTTATCAAAAAAAACGGTTATGAAGTACTAAGGTTGGAAAATGAAAAAATATAAAGTAATTGTATGACGTTGTACTAAAAAGTGATTCGAAGATATTTAACTTATCTTTAAAACTTATAGGTACTGATGAAAGTGTAATTTATGAAGAAACAAAAAAATTTTTTTGATAAAGAATTGTATTAAAAATAAGTAAAACCTCTAATCCTTATGGGGATTGTCTAGCAAATGAGAAAGTAGCAGATGCAATAATGAAATATTTTATTGACAAAAAAGGTTACCTATGTTACCATGTTATTAGCAACACAATAACAATATGAAAGTGTACAAGGGGGATTCATGAATGGAGATCAAATACGGTTATTATCGGAAATTAAAAAGTTAATTAAATTAAATAAAAAACATTTCAAATCCAGAAATGATAGAAATTATTTGGAAGATTTGTTAAATTTAGGATTAACTGAAGAAGAGGCATGGCAGCACATTTATTATTTAAAACCACAGTTTTATTTTGTTGATCCTAAACCTATATTTAGTAAATCACTAAAGAAATGTTTGACATTTAAAAAACTAATAAATAATAAAATTGCATATATTAAGTTATGTATAGATGATGATACTGTTGAAGCAGAATGTTGGTCTTTTCATGAAGATAGAAAATGAAGGTGTTAATATGAAATGTTATAATTGTGGAAGTGCAAACACATATGTTAAAGATTTTAAAAATGATTTTACAATTAAAGGAAAAGATATATCTTTTATTAGTAAAAGAAGATTTTGCCATGACTGTGGAAAAATAGTCTATGATGAATGTCTTGATAATAGAACTTCAGAATTAGCTATTGAAATGTTTAATAATAAATATGGTGTTCCCAAAGAAAAGTTAATAGAGTTACGAAAGAAATATGATTTGTCACTTGCAGATTTTTCAAAGATAATTGGATGTGCAAAAAAAACTTTAATAAGTTATGAAAAAGGAAAATCAATACCAAATGATGTATATATGGTATCCATTAAAAATTTAATTAACAATCCTGAAGCTATAAACGAATATTTAGTTGCAAGTAAGGAAAGAATTAGTACAAATGAATATATAAAAATAGATGAAAAAATAAAAGCATTTAAAGGTAATAATATAAAGAAAATGATAAATGAAGAAGAAAATAATGATAATAATTTATCACAATATAATGGTTTTACACCTTTATCTATTGAGAAGATTAAAAATGTAATATTATTTTTAGCAAGTGATACAATGCCAAAAACAAAATTATTAAAAGAAATGTTTTATTCAGATTTTTATAATTACAAAAATACAACTACTTCTATAACTGGACTTGAGTATGTTAAATTACCATATGGTCCCGTACCAGATGATTTTGATACAATAATAAATCTATTATATAAAGAAAACTTAATTGATTATAAAATTAAGTATATTAATGATGAATCGGAATGTCATTTGATAAAATCTAAAAAAGAATTTGATAAAGAAATTTTTGATAATGAAGAATTAGAGGTTTTAGAAAAAATTAAGACATATTTTAAGAATTATACTACTAAAGAAATAGTTGAAAAGTCGCATCAAGAAAAAGCTTATTTAAAAACAAAAGAAAAGAAAAAAATAGACTATGAATATGCATTTGATATTGAGTTATAATAATTAAATTTATAAAAACTTTTGCATAAAACCTATAAAAATAGAGATACTAAAAATGGTGATGGTTATGCCAAATATACATTCTAGTATCTCTTTTGCTTTAGTAAATATTCCTGTTTTACTTAATCCAATTATTAAGAATAATGATACATCATTTAATCAGTTACATAAAAAATGTTTACAAAGGATAAAGTATATTAAATATTGTCCTCGTTGTAAAAAAGATGTTAAAGAAAGTGATATTGTTAAAGGTTATCAGTTTGAAAAAGATAATTATTTAGTATTTAGTAAGACAGAACTTGATAATTTAAAACCAGATGGAGATAAAGAAATTGAGGTTATATCTTTTGTAAAAGAAGGAAGTGTTCCTCCTTGGTATTTTGAAAAAAGTTATTTTTTGAATACTGAAAAGAAATCTAAAGCTTATAATTTATTCTATGAAGCACTTAAGAAAACTAAAAGGGTAGCTTTAGTTAAAACAGTAATTGGGCCTAAGTTTTATTATGGAATCTTGAAACTTGTACCAAATGGTATAATTCTTACAACTTTATACTTTGAAGAAGAAGTAAGAATACCTGATAAAAATATGGAAGTTAAAGTAACAAATAAAGAATTAGATTTAGCTGTTAAACTTATAGAGAGTATGGATGGAGAATTTAAGCCTCATGAATATAAAGATGAATATCAAGAAACATTGAAGAAAGCTATTGATGCTAAATTAGATGGTAAAAAGATTACGAAAACTAAAAGTACAAATAAAAAACAAATTAATGATTTAATGAAAGCTTTGGAAAAAAGTTTGAAGGAGAAAAAATGAGTCTTTTAAATGAAAAGTTTACACCGATGCTTCTTGGTGAAGTAGATAAGCCTTTTGATGATGATGAATATATTTATGAAATAAAATATGATGGAGTAAGAAGTTTAGTTTTTGTAAATAATGGTCAAGTAGTGGTTAGAAATAGATATGGTGTTGATATAACTGAGATGTTTCCTGAAATTAAAGTATTAAATAAATATTTCAAGGAAGATGTTATTTTTGATGGAGAAATAATAATGTTCGAAAATGGTAATGTATCTTTTTCAAAACTTCAAAAAAGAATACATTTAAAAAATAAGAAAACTATTGATTATTTAAGTAAAACTAATCCAGTAGTATTTGTTTGTTTTGATATTTTATATAATGGTATTGATTTAATAAATTTAGGTCTTGATAAGAGAAAAGAAATATTAGAAAAGTATGAAGATAATGATATATTTATAAAAAGCAAGTATGTTAAAAAAGATGGTAAAAAATTATTTAATATTGTTAAGAAAATGAATATGGAAGGGATAGTTGCAAAGAAAATAAATAGTAAATATCAAATAAATACAAGAAGTGAAGACTGGCTTAAGATAAAAAATTATCAAAAAGGGGAGTTTGTGGTATTAGGGTATATAAATAAAGAAAATAGTTATGTGATAAGTTTGATTTTGGGTGAGCATTTAAAGGGTAAACTAAAATATGTTGGAAAAGTAAGTTTGGGTAAGAAAAGAAGTCTTGCAAATAAAATAATGAATATGAAAAATATTAAACCGATTTTAGAAATAAAAGAGAAAGATATTGTGTATATAAAACCTGAAATTAAATGCGAAGTACAGTATTTAGAAAGAACTAATAATGGGGCTTTAAGACAGCCTTTTGTACCTTAAATTGTCAAAATCTTGTAAAATCTAGAAAAAATTAGCAAAAATATAAAAAATATTGCAATTTGTTATTGATTTTACCTAGATTTTCTGGTAGTCTTAATATGTAAGGACAATGTTCCTACGAAATATTTTAGATAATTGGGAGGTAATAATTATGTCTAAAACAGAATTAGTAGAATTAATTGCAAAAGAAGCTGGACTTTCTAAAGCTGATGCTGCTCGTGCTCTTGATGCTACAATCGCAGGTATTACTGCTGGATTAAAAAAAGATGGAAAGGTTGCTTTAGTTGGTTTCGGTACATTTAGTGCTAAAAAAAGAGCTGCTAGAGAAGGTATTAATCCATTAACTAAAGAAGCTATTAAAATTCCTGCTAAGACAGTTGCTTCATTTAAAGCTGGAAGCAAATTAAAAGACGCTTTAAATTAGTAAAAAAGTGAAAAGTTGATTAAATTCAACTTTTTTTTCTGTCTAAATTAGGGTATAATATATATATATAGAAGCGAGGCGTTAAAATGAAAAAAAGACTTATTGTGCTATTGGGACTTGGATTAACTTTGATGATTGTACCATTTTTAATTAATATTTATTCTATTTTTAGAATCATTAGTTTGGTATTGGGGATTATTTTAATAACTGTGAGCCTTTGTTTAAAGAAGAAGAGAAATATATTCTATATTATTTTAGTGCCTCTTATTATGCTTGTGTTTAGTTATGGAATTGATACATTGTTATTTTATACACTTAAAAGAGTACCGGTATTTAGTTATGCTATTAAAAGTAGTGATAAAATGAGAACTTATAATAGTTTCTTTTATAGAGTATTTGATTGTAATGGAAATTTAACTTTAGATTATGGTTATACTAAAAATTATGTTTGTAGTAATGATTGTCTTGATGCTATTAATATAAATAGTTTTATGCAAGATGCTGAAGAGTCTTTTAAAAAGTATCATCATAAATTTGTACATATTTATGGTAAAATAAGTAAAATTACTGGTAATGAAAATATAGAACTTGCATCATTTACTCAAGGGGATGATACTTTAAATGGTTATGTTAATTTTAATCTGAATAATATTTTAATTGTAAATACTGATGAAAATTTAAGTAAATATAGAATTTATGATTATGTCGATGTTTATGGTAAAGTAACTAGTATAAATGATGGTAAAATAACTTTAACTAATACAAAGTTAGTTGCAAGTGATATTTATGATACTTATAGTTTTGAAATAATAGCTAGTGATGATAATAAATTAACTAATTTAGTTAAAGAAAAAGATTATTACTATTATGGTTTAAATACTATTAATGTTAAGTATGATGGTGATAATATCTATGAGCTAAGCTATCTTTTAACTGATGATAGATTTAAATTTGATGATTTAATTCAGGATAAAGAATATGAAGTATTTAAAAATGATGAAGATGTAGAAGTTGCTAAGAAATATAAGTTAGAAAAATTTGATTTATTAGAATGTTCAAATGGCAAAAAAATTGTAGCTAATTCTAAAAGTAAAGCTAATCAGAGTATTTGTGATTTAGAACTAGATTAAGTGGCTAAAACTTTTTAATAAAACTTGCACAAAACAATTGACTAAGTGCAAGTTTTTATTGTATAATGATTTTATAGCGAGAAAAGGGGAAAGTGCCTTTGGAACATTATTTTACAAACAATACAAATTTAAAAAGTGAGATAAGAACACTTACTTATAGTTATGAAAATACACCATTTGAGTTTTTTAGTGACAATGGCGTTTTTGCTAAAAATAAAATAGATTATGCATCAAAGTTATTAGTTGAAACATTTATAGAAAATCATAAAGAAGTAGAAAAAGAATGTACACTTTTAGATGTTGGGTGTGGTTATGGTTTTTTAGGAATCGTTGCAGGTAAGATATTAAATATAAATATTGAATTAGTTGATATAAATAAAAGAGCACTTCATTTATGTGAAAGAAATATTAAATTAAATGAAGTAAAAGGTAAAGCTTACGAGAGTAATGCTTATGAATGTGTAAAAAATAAATATGAATATATAATTACTAATCCACCGATTAGGGCAGGTAAAAAAACTGTATTAGAAATATTGAAAGGAGCTAAAAATCATCTTTTAGATAATGGCGAATTATGGTTTGTCATAAATAAAGACCAAGGTGCTAAATCAACTGAAAAACTCTTAAAAGAGTGTTATAATGTTGAAGTTTTGGCAAAAAGTAAAGGTTTTTATGTTTTTAGAGCAAAAATTAATTGACAAATTAACGTTTTGGCTTTACAATTTTAAATTGGTGGCGTATTTATTTTTTAAATAAAAACGAAGAAAAAAATAGTCTTAAAAAATTGTGTATGGGGTGATATCGTGGCTTATAAAGTTAAAAAATTTGGTGACTATCGTGAAAGAAGAAGTTTTTCGAAGACGAAAAACGTTTTAGAGTTGAATGATTTATTGGAAATTCAAAAGAAATCATACAAAGAATTTCTAGAAACAGGTATTAAAGAAATATTTGATGACTTATTCCCAGTTGAAAGCTTTACTGGTAATATTTCACTAGAATTTGGTGATTATTATTTTGATGAACCAAGATACTCAATCAAAGAAGCAAAAGAAAGAATGGTAAATTATGCCGCTCCATTAAAGGTTGAAGCACGTCTTTTTATTCATGAAACTGGTGAAGTAAAAGAACAAACAATCTTTTTAGGAGACATGCCACTTATGACAGATGCTGGAACATTTATCATAAATGGGGCAGAACGTGTAATTGTATCACAATTAGTTCGTAGTCCAAGTGTATATTTCAAAAAGGAAATAGATAAAAATGGAAGACATATTATTAGTGGTGAACTAATTCCTAATAAAGGTACTTGGCTAGAATATGAAACAGATGCTAGAGATGTTTTATATGTTAGAATTGATAGAACTAGAAAAGTAACTGTTACAACATTCTTAAGAGCTTTAGGTTTATCTAGTGATGAAGATATTATAAGTGTATTTGGTGATAATGAATATATTAAAAATACATTAGAAAAAGATTCAACTAATAATACTGATGAAGCTTTACTTGAAATTTATGAAAAGTTAAGACCTGGAGAACCGGCAACACTTGATTCATCAAAGAACCAATTGATTACAAGATTCTTTGATAGATTCCGTTATGATTTAGCTAAGGTTGGTCGTTATAAATTTAATAAAAAATTAAATGTAATGGATAGACTTGAAGGATTAACACTTGCTGAAAGTTTAATCGATGGTAAAAAGACACTTGCTAAAGCTGGAGATGTTTTAACAAAAGAATTATTAGAAGAATTAAAACCTTATTTTGAAAATGGTTTAAATGTTAAAGATATTTTAATTAATGAAGAACTAGATGATTATAAAACTGTTCAAGTTGTTAAAGTTGTAGATCCTATGGATGAAAAGAAAACTATCAATATTATTGGTGTAGATCAAAGTGTTGATATTAAACGTTTAACTATTCCAGATGTTTATGCATCTTTAAGTTACTATATCGGTTTACATGAAAACATTGGTTCTGATGATGAAATTGATAACTTAGGAAATCGTCGTGTTCGTCAAGTTGGGGAACTTATTCAAAATCAATTTAGAATTGGTATGGCTAGAATGGAAAGAGTTATTCGTGAAAGAATGACTACTCAAGAACTTGATACTGTAACACCTAAAACATTAATTAATATTAGACCAGTTACAGCTGCATTAAAAGAATTCTTTGGTTCTTCACAATTGTCAAAATTCATGGATCAAATTAATCCAATAGCAGAACTTACTGATAAGAGACGTTTATCAAGTCTAGGACCTGGAGGTCTTTCTCGTGAACGTGCTGGTATGGATGTTCGTGACGTTAATGCATCCCACTATGGTCGTATTTGTCCAATTGAATCACCAGAAGGACAAAATATCGGGTTAATTACATCACTTGCAGGTTATGCTAAGATTAATGATTATGGATTTATAATGACTCCATATCATAAAGTTGTTGATGGTGTTGTTACTGATGAAGTAGTTTATTTAACTGCTGATGAAGAAAAAGGTCATGCAATTAGTCAAGCTGCTGTAAAACTTGATGATAATGATAGAATTATAGACGACGAAGTAGTAGCTCGTTTTAATGGAGATACTATTTATGTAAAACGTGAAAAAATCGATTATGTCGATGTTGCTCCAAGTCAAGTTGTTGCAATTACAACAAGTTGTATTCCGTTCCTAGAATTCGACGATGCTCATAGAACTCTAATGGGTGCTAACATGCAACGTCAAGCAGTTCCACTACTTACTTGTGAAGCTCCAATTGTTGGTACTGGTGTTGAATGTATTGCAGCTAGAGATTCAGGTTCAACTATTGTTGCTAAAGCAGATGGTGTAGTTGAATATGCTGATGGCTTAAAAATTATAGTTAAAACTGCTGGTGGCAAAGATACATATCATTTAGCAAATTATGAAAGAAGTAATGCATCAAGCTGTATTAATCATCATCCAATTGTCAAAGCTGGGGATGCTATTAAACGTGGTCAAGTTATTGCTGATGGTCCATCTACTGATATGGGCGAACTAGCACTTGGTAAAAACTTAACTGTTGCATTCATGACATTTGAAGGTTATAACTATGAAGATGCTGTTATATTAAATGAAAGATTAGTAAAAGATGATGTTTATACATCACTTCATATATCACATTACGATATTGATTGTCGTGATACAAAACTTGGACCAGAAGAAATAACAAGAGATATTCCAAATGTTGGGGAAGATGCTCGTAAGAACCTAGATAAACATGGTATTGTTAGAATTGGTACTGAAGTTAGAGATGGTGATATTCTAGTTGGTAAAGTAACTCCAAAGGGGGTACAAGAGTTAACTAGTGAAGAAAAATTGTTACATGCAATTTTTGGTGAAAAAACTCGTGAAGTAAGAGATACATCGCTACGTGTTGAACATGGTGCTGGTGGTATAGTTCATGATGTTAAAGTTTATACTAAAGAAAATAGTGATGAACTACCTGCAGGGGTATCAAAAATTATAAGAGTATATATTATTCAAAAGAGAAAAATTCAAGTCGGAGATAAAATGTCTGGACGACATGGTAATAAAGGGGTTATTTCTTTAGTACTTCCTGAAGAAGATATGCCTTACTTACCAGATGGTAGACCAGTAGATGTTATGCTTAATCCATTAGGTGTTCCATCTCGTATGAATATCGGACAAATTCTAGAATTACATTTAGGTATGGCTGGTAAAAAGTTAGGTGTTCATTATGCTACTCCAGTATTTGATAGTGCAACTTGGGAAGATATTTCTGAAGAAATGAAAGAAGCTGGTATGGAACCAGATGGTAAAGTTGTTTTACATGATGGACGTACTGGAGAAGCTTTTGACCATAGAATTAATGTTGGTGTTATGTATATGGTTAAACTCCATCACATGGTTGATGATAAATTACATGCTAGAGCAACAGGACCTTATTCACTTGTTACTCAACAACCTTTAGGTGGTAAAGCTCAATTTGGTGGACAACGTTTCGGAGAAATGGAAGTTTGGGCATTATATGCTTATGGTGCATCTCATGTGTTACAAGAAATTTTAACTGTTAAAGCCGATGATATCACAGGTCGTGTTAAAGTTTATGAATCTTTAGTTAAAGGTAAAACAATTGATCAAGCTGGTGTACCAGAATCATTCAGAGTTTTAGTTAAAGAATTCCAAGCATTAGGATTAGATGTTCAAGTTATTGATAATAATGATAATGTTGTAGAATTTAAAGACATTGAAGAAGATGAAGACGATAATGATGCATTTAGAATTGATGAAATAGATGTTACAACAAATGAACTTAATAATGAAGAAGTTGTTGAAGATAATCTAGAAGAATACAAGGATGAATTTGAAGAAGAAGAAGAAGATTTAGATAGTCTTGAATTTCCAGGAGATATCGAAGAAGATATTTTAAATGATGGGGAAGGTGAAGAATAATGATAGATGTTAGTAAATTTAAAGGTATTAAAGTTAGTATTGCATCACCAGAAAAGATACGTGCATGGTCTTATGGTGAAGTAAAAAAACCTGAAACTATTAATTACCGTACCCTTAAACCTGAAAGAGATGGTTTATTCTGTGAAAAGATTTTCGGACCAACTAAAGACTTTGAATGTTCTTGTGGTAAATATAAAAGATTAAGATATAAAAATATCATATGTGACCGTTGTGGAGTTGAAGTAACTCGTTCAAAGGTAAGAAGAGAAAGAA
>ERZ779643.77-NODE-77-length-90103-cov-6.383973_pt1 | contig 90103 bp, 84 predicted proteins | sample MGYA00511564_ERZ779643 | MGnify/ENA primary metagenome ERZ779643 (study PRJEB29588, sample SAMEA2147114) | human gut metagenome | biome: human gut; feature: human-associated habitat; material: faeces | place: Denmark | collected 2008/2010 ...
CCTAAATCTGCCATTTTCAAGCCAAAAATGCTACAAGGTAGCCGATTCTTCCCCCGCGCCCCCTTCCAAACGCTTTTTAATTGGATCTTTGTGCCCGCGGCACATTTTTAAACCTAAACAGCGTTTTCGAACAAAAAAAGCAACAATGTTGCCCAAAAATAACAACCTACCTTAAAAGATAGGTTGTCTGATAAAAACTTTTTTATTTTTCTTTACTTGCTTTTTTCAGCGCTTTTTTAACTTTCTTTTGGTCTTTCACTTTAAGCATTGGAACAAATATTGCGATTGCAGCAACAACTGTGCCAGTTACAAACAAATACCACCATTCAACTTTGAAAGTTGTGTATTGAACATAGTCTGCAATTAAGCAAAGTTCGCCATTTGTTGATACACCAACTAAGATTGTGCCGTTTTTATCTGTTCTATAAATATCATTTTCGGTCAAACCAACAGATTTCAAATTATCTATTGTTGATTGCTTTGGGTGGCCATATTTGTTATCTTTTCCGACTTCAATAATTGCATATTCAGGTTTTACATATTCTAAAAATTCCGCAGTTGAAGAAGTATCGCTTCCGTGATGGCCGACTTTGAGAACATCGACATCTAACATATTAAGTGTGCCCTCACGCGTGCAATCTTCTATTAAGTCATGTTCAACTTCTTTTTCTGCATCACCCGTGAACATAACTTTCTTGCCCATATATTGCAAAATCATGATTGGTGAATAGTTGTTATAATTAAACTTTGAACCTTCTTTATAAGGCAAACATGAAATGATTGGTGTGAGCATTGAAATTTCCCATGTTTGGTTATCTTTGTTTAAATTTTCTTCCACAAAACTGGAAGATTTTATTTTTAAACCTTCTTGCGAAACTTGTTCTACACAGCCACTTGAAACAACTTCATTGGCAAGTGCAGCAATGACTTTATCGTAAAGTGCGGTGTCATGAACAGCAGTTGAATCACTCGCAACTGTTTCAGATTTTGATTTAACATTTGGGCGAATACAAGTTTTAATTTTATAGCGATTAAAAACTTCTGCTGCATTTCCAATATGGTCAGCATCTGAATGAGTTAGAAGAAAATAATCTATAACTTTTTCGCCGTCTTCTTCTCTAAAATTTATTTTGTCTAAATATGCAAACAGCTTATTGCCCGACTCGGTTTTATTAACGCCGGAGTCAATTAACATCTTTTCTCCTGCTGGAAACTCAATCAAAATTGCGTCGGCTTGGTCAACATCTATGAAATGAATTTTCAAACCTTGTTCGTCTATATTTGTTGAAAGTGCTTTGCCGTTATAAGCAAAATTGACAAAGTCTTCAATTTTATCTACGAAAAAATATGATAATGCTAAAAGAGCGACAATAATCAAAAATATTGTCACTCTCAAAACGATATGTTTATTATTCTTTTTAACTTTTTCTTTTGCCATATTAATAATATATTAAAAATTAAATTTTTGTGATTTCATAACCGTCTTTGCTGTCTTTGATTTGATAGCCAAGGCTTTGAATTTCATCTCTCAATTTATCTGACAATGCCCAATCTTTATTTTTTCTAGCATCTAATCTTTCGTCAGCAAGTTTTTTAATATTTTCTGGAATTTCGTCTTGTTTGTCTAAATCTAACGACAAGACTTTATCAAAATCAAGTGCCATTTGGTAAACTTCAACACTTCTTTCAATTTCTTTAACCATTTTCCAAAGAACGCCGAGTGCAAGTGGCATATTCAAATCGTCTGCAATGGCTTCGCTAAATTCTTCTTTATATGTTTCAAGTTTTGCTGGGTCAATATGATTATTTGAATTTTTATGCTCTAAAACGATGTTTTTTAATGATTTTAAAGCGGTTTTAGCACTATTTAATGCGTCAAAAGTGAAATTTAAACTTTTTCTATAATGCGTTAAAAGATTTAAGTATCTAAAATCTAATGGACTATATCCTTTTTCAACAAGTTGATTTATTGTGTAAATGTTATTAAGGCTTTTACTCATTTTACCGCCGTCAACTTGCAAAAATTCAACATGCATCCATTTATCCACGACTTGGTGACCTGTTTTGCAATCGTTTTGTGCAATTTCATTTTCGTGATGAACAGTTTTATGGTCAACCCCGCCTGTATGAATGTCTATTTTATCGCCGAGATAATATGTTCCCATTGCAGAACATTCGATATGCCAACCTGGGCAACCAACTCCCCAAGGGCTATCCCATTTCATGATATGTTCTTTTGGAACAAACTTCCAGAGTGCAAAATCAAATGGGTGGTGTTTTTGTGAATTTTCATCAATTCTATTAACGCCAACTTTTGTTAAATCTTTATTTGAAAGAGCGCCATAATGAGAAAATTTTTGAACATCAAAATATATGCCGTCATCAATTTTATAAGTATATCCTTTTTCTTCAAGCACTTTGATAAAATCTATCATTTGTTTGATATGTTCTGTTGCTTTAACAATATGTTCTGGTTTTTCAATGTTTAATGCTTTGAAATCGTCAAAAAAGCAATTTGTATAAAACTCTGCAATTTGCTCTGGCGTTTTCTTTTCCCTGCTTGCAGCAACTTCCATTTTATCTTCGCCTTCGTCCTCGTCCGAAGTTAAATGCCCGACATCTGTTAAGTTCATAACAGAGTTTGTTTCATATCCTAAATAATGCAAAGTTTTTCTTAAAAAATCCATGAAAAGATACGCACGCATATTGCCGATATGTGGATAATAATAAACAGTTGGGCCGCAAGTGTACATTTTTACTGGCGTGGAATTATCGTGCAATTCTTCTTTTCTGTTTGTTAGTGAATTAAAAACTTTCATTTATGTCTCCTAATTTCCTAGTTAATAGTATATTATTATTTTTCTTTTAATGTCAAGAAAAAAGTTCAAAGTGGCGATATTAGTTGCAAAAAGTTTTTTTTAATATTATACTTTGAATTATTAAACTACTTAGGAGTAAACATGGAAAAAGGTAAATTATTTGAACATCTTAAAGAGCGTGGGCTTATTTATCAAACTTCAAATGAAGAAGAAGTTAAAAAATTGATTAATGGCGAACCTATAGCAATTTATGGCGGATTTGACCCAACCGCTGATAGTTTGCATATCGGACACTGTTTTTCATTATTTATGCTTAGAAAATTTCAAGACGCAGGTCACAAAATTATAATTCTTCTTGGCGGAGCAACTGCCATGATTGGCGACCCTAGCGGTAGAAATGATATGAGAAATATGGTTACAAGCGAATTTATTCAAAACAACTTTGACCACATTAAATCGCTTATTGGAAGATTTGTTAAACTTGATGGCGATAATCCTGCAATCATCGTTAATAATGCCGACTGGATGAAAGGCTACGATTATGTTGATTTTATGCGCGATATTGGAACTAATTTCAATGTTAAACATATGCTACAAAATGATTCATGTGTTTCAAGATTAAACGCTGGCGGACTCACCTTCTTTGAAATGGGCTATATGTTAATACAAGCATACGATTTTGTATATTTGAATAGAAAATATGGTTGCAAACTTCAAGTTGGTGGTTCAGACCAATGGGGAAACATCATTGCAGGTGTTGAACTTGGAAGAAAAATGAATTATCAAGAGAACAAAAACGAAACTTTTGAAGCCCTTGTTTCGCCTCTTTTAACAAACAGTGAAGGCAAGAAAATGGGCAAAACTGCAAAAGGAACTCTTTGGGTTGATAAAGACAAAACACCTGTTTACGACTTTTATCAATATTTTATCAATCAAAAAGACGAAGATGTTGAAAAACTTTTAACATATTTCACAGAAATAGACATTGCAGAAATTAAAAGAATTGTTAAAGAAGACATTCGTGCAGCAAAACGCTTAATGGCTTTTGAGATTACAAAAATCATTCACGGCGAAGAAGAAGCATTAATTGCTCAAAAAGCATCTGACGCACTTTTCAGTGGTGAAGGCGACCTTGAAAATGCACCAAAATGTGAACTTAAAAAAGTTGAAGTTGAAAACGGCTTACTTATGATAGACGCTCTCACAATATCAAAACTTACAGCATCAAAATCGGAAGCAAGAAGGAACATTGAACAAGGTGGAATATCTTTGAATGGAGAAAAAATCACTGACATTTACAGACCTTTGAAAATGGAAGATTTTGAAAAAGGTTATGCGATTTTAAAGCGTGGTAAAAAATCAATAATCCGTTTAGAGTTGATTTAATTTATTAAAAAACATAAAAAAATCACTAAAAATTCGAGTTTTTAGTGATTTTTTTGTTAATTTGACAGTTTTTTCAACAATTCCCTTCTACTAATTGCATCTTTCTTGCTTTGTTCAAACAAAACTTTTGCTCTTTCAGGATTTGCTTTCATTGTTGCTGAAAAGCGTGTTTCGCCTTTCAAAAATTCTTCATATTCCATTGTTGGCTCGTCGCTATCAAAACTTAAAGTTTTTGTTTCTGGGTTATACCTATAAAGTTCCCAATAACCTGACTTAACCGCCCTGTTCATTTCATCTTGCGCATTTGCAAGATTAATGCCATGAGCAACACATGGTGCATAAGCAATTATCAAACTTGGACCGTTAAACTCCTCTGCTTCCTTAAATGCTTTGATAGTTTGCTCATAGTTCGCACCCATTGAAATTTTTGCAACATAAGCATTTTGATTTGCAATCGCAATAAGCCCTAAGTCCTTTTTCTTGCCAGTTTTACCACTTGCTGCGAATTTTGCAACCGCTCCACGCGATGTTGATTTTGATGCTTGACCGCCAGTGTTAGAATAAACTTCTGTGTCTAAAACCAAAATATTAACATTTTCGTTTGAACTGAGAACATGGTCAAGACCGCCATAACCAATATCATAAGCCCAGCCATCACCACCGAACATCCAAACAGACTTTTTAAACAACTCGTCTTTCAAAGGTAAGATTTCGTTTACATTTTGTTTTTCAAGTGCTGATATTAACTCGTTTGCTTCGTCATTTGAAAGTGAATTTTCGTTATTTATAAATTTATCTTTCAAATTGTTTAAATCATCATTTTTAAAATCGTAAGTTGAAAGTAAATTTTTAAGTTTTTCTTTTTTGGTTTTGCTTGCAAGAGCAATTCCAAGTCCGAACTCAGCGTTATCTTCAAACAAACTATTTGCCCACGCTGGACCATATCCATTTTTTGATTTTGCATAAGGACAAGTTGGATATGAACCACCATAAATGCTTGAACAACCTGTTGCGTTTGCAATTATCATGTTTTCGCCAAAAAGTGTTGTTGCAAGTTTGATATATGGAGTTTCGCCACAACCAGCACATGCTCCGCTAAATTGGAACAATGGCTTTTCAAACTGATTGCCTTTTGTTGTGAATTTTGAAAATATTGTTTTATCTTTTTCAACTTTTTCGCTGAAAGCGTAGTTTTCTTTTTCTTGTTCTAAATCTTTTGAAAGTTTCATTTCAAGCGCTTTGTTTTTTGCTGGGCAAACATTTGCACAAACGCCACAACCTGTGCAATCAAGTGGGCTCACTTGAATTCTGTATTTATCACCTTTTGCACCAATCGTGTTGACTGTTTCAAAACTGCTTGGAGCGTCTTGTAAATTTTCTTCTTTAACATTGACCGCTCTGATTGCTGCGTGTGGACAAACGAGTGCACATCTGCCGCATTGGATACAATTTTCTTTCTTCCAGCAAGGTATAAACTCTGCTATACCGCGTTTTTCAAATTTTGATGTATCTGTTGGAACGCTACCATCAGCGGAGAAAGATGAAACAGGCAAATCGTTCCCCTTTCTAAATGCGATTGTTTTGATTATTTTTTCATTAAATTCGCAAGTGTTTTCGCCCGTAATTTCTGTTTTATTGTCTGGTGTTATATTTTCAAACTCGTTTTCGTTTTCAACATAAGTAAGTTTTGAAACATCAACTTTAACAACCTTTGAGCCTTCTTTCATTGCATTAATATTTGCGTTAACTACCTGCTCGCCTTTTCTTCCATAGGTTTTTCTAATAGCGATTTCATTTTTTGCCAAAAAGTCTTCAAACGAAATTATTTTTGATGTGTAGAAAAATGCTGATTGCATAATGACATTTATTTTATTTCCAAGCCCCAAATTTCTAGCCGCAAGACCTGCGTCAATGATATACAAATTTGCATTTTTAGAGATTAATTGCTTTTTAAAATAATTTGGCAAGTTTTTGTTCAATTCTTCTTCACTAAGTGCAGTGTTAAGAAGCACCACGCCATTATTTACCAATCTGTCCAAAGTGTTAAATCTATTTAAGAAACTGAAATTATGAATTGCGATAAATTCCGCCTTTTTAACTTCGTAAATTTTCTTAATTGGCTCGTCTGAAACACGAAGGTGTGAAACCGTTAAACTGCCAGATTTTTTGCTATCGTACTCAAAGTAGCCTTGAACAAATTTGTTTGTGCTAGTGCCTATCATTTTTATGCTGTTCTTGTTTGCACTTACTGTTCCATCTGAGCCGAGCCCATAAAACAACATTTCATAATCTGATTTGCCGCTTTCTTCAACTTTTTGATATATTTCAAATAAATACTTACTTTTGTTTAAAGATAAGTTTGTAACATCGTCATTAATTCCAACTGTGAAATTATTTTTACTTAAATTATCCAGCAAATTTTCATACACGCTGGCTACATTTTCGCTGTCAAACTCTTTGCTACCAAGCCCATAACGACCGCCAACAACATCAACATTCAAGTTAAGTTGTTTCAACGCTGTTACTACATCTAAATACAAAGGTTCGCCAAGCGCACCGCTCTCTTTTGTCCTGTCTAAAACTGAAATTTTCTTAACAGATTTTGGCAAAACGCTTTCAAAATGTTTGATTGAAAATGGACGATATAATCTAACTTTTACAAGTCCAATTTTTTTATATTTTTCATCACAATCAGACTTCAAAATTTTTGAAATGAAGTCTTCAATTGTTTCGCAAGCACTTCCCATAGCAACAACAACGAATTCTGCATCGCTACTTCCCACATATTCAAAAGGTGCATAATGCCTGCCTGTTACTTTTTCAAACTCGTCAAAGGAAGTTAAAACATTGTCTAAAACTTGATTGTATTTTGTGTTTGATGCTTCACGATTTTGGAAAAACACATCAGGGTTTTGCGCCGTTCCCATTTGCTTTGGGTCTTGTGGATTTAACGCTCTGTTCCTAAATAATTCAATTTCTTTTTTAGGCAAAAGTTTAGAAAGTTCGTCATCAGTTAATTCAACAAATTTTTGAATTTCATGTGATGTTCTAAATCCGTCAAAAAAATGCATAAATGGCAAACTTGACTTAATTGCAGATATATGTGCTATTGCTGCCATATCTTGCGCTTCTTGTGCATTGTTTGAGCAAATATACGAAAATCCTGTTGACCTTGTTGACATAACATCGGAATGGTCGCCAAAAATCGAAAGTGCGTGACTTGCAACCGCTCTTGCACTAACATGCATAACTGCTGGGAGTTGTTCGCCTGCCATTTTAAACATATTTGGAATCATCAAAAGAAGACCTTGGCTGGCTGTGAAAGTTGTTGTGAGTGCCCCTTCAATCAAACTGCCATGCATTGCACCAGCAGCACCTGCTTCGGACTGCATTTCAACAATTTTTAGTGGTTGACCAAACAAATTTTTCTCTCCTACGACATAAAGTTCGTCACAATATTCAGCCATAGGGCTTGATGGAGTTATAGGATAAATAGCGCTAACATCGCTGAATTTATAAGCAATTTTTGCGCACGCTTGATTAGCATCTTTTACAATATAATTTTTCATTAATTCTCCTAGTTTCGACAAAAAGATAATAAATTTATATAATTATAACCCACTTACATTAAAATTGTCAAAATTTATTTAAAAAATTTTCAAAAAACACTTGATTTTAAAAACAAATGCAAATATACTAACCAAAGTTTAAAAGGTTAAATATGCTTGATGTAATTTTAGATGCACTTTTAGATACTTTGAAGGTAGTTCCGATACTTTTGTTCGTCTATCTTTTAATCGCATTCATAACACATCATAAGGAAGAACCTTTCTCGTTTATTACAGGCAAAAAGAAATGGTTTGGGCCACTTTTCGGCTCGCTATTGGGTTCAATTCCACAATGCGGATTTTCCGCCGCTATGGCAGATTTATACACTCAAAAGAAAATCACTTTGGGAACGCTTTTTGCAGTTTTTATCGCAACAAGCGATGAAGCAATTCCACTTTTGATTGCTAATCCAAGCGCATACAAAGAAATGTTTATTTTGATTGGGTTTAAACTTTTGTTTGCTCTTTTCTTTGGATATTTAATTGATATTTTCTTTAACAAAAAATTCTATGAAAATATGAAAGAAAGGTTTGAGCATAAACATGAGCACTCTCATGATGAACATTGTCATCACGACCACAACCTGGAAAATTGCAATCATGAGCACCATGAAAGACATTGCACGCATGACCACTGTTGTGCAGACAATATCTTTATGGACGCAATTATTCACACATTAAAAATAAGTGCATTTATCTTGCTATTTAATTTAATTTTTGGAATTATTATTTATTTCGTTAGCATGGAAAGATTTTTGAGCATAATCAATATTAACCCATATTTGCAAACACTGATAACTCCAATTATAGGTTTAATTCCAAATTGTGCAGGCTCAATTTTTCTTGTTGAAGTTTTCTTGGAAGGCGGAATCTCACTTGCATCAACCATTGGTGGACTTTCTGCTGGAAGCGGAATCGGCATTTTAATTTTGTTTAGAAAAAGCAAAAACATAAAACAAAATATTTTAATTTTAATATCACTTTATGTAATCGGCGTTTTGATTGGACTCGCCTTGACACCACTGCTTGCTTAATCACTTATCTTAATCTCCCCAGATTCGGCAAAGTATTTAACAACGCCACATAATATTGAATAACAAAGTTTTTCTCGATACTCCTCGTTTAAGAGGAGTTTTTCTTCTTCTGCATTGGAGATAAAACCACACTCAACAATCACTGATGGCACATTCGTGCAATTAAGCATATAATAGTCGCCAACATCAATATTTTTCCTTGCATTCGGCAAATTTGTAACAAATGTGCTTTGAATTGATTCGGCTAAACTTTTTGAAATCTCACTTTCTGGATTATAAAACACTTGCGCGCCCCTGCAACTTTGAAGTGGAAATGAGTTCATGTGAATACTAATAACCAAATCTGCATTTGCGTCTTCAATTATTTTTTTACGCTCCATCATGTCGTCTTTTTTCTTGTTTGTGCTATATGCTGAATAAAGTCCATCCAAATTTTCACGCGTCATAACAACATTAAAACCATAACTTTCCAAATATTTTTTTAGTGTTTTGGCATAATCTAAATTTATAACTCTTTCCGTTGTTCCACTGTACCCAACACTGCCGCCGTCAATTCCGCCGTGTCCCGCGTCAACAACAATTGTCATAAGTCCGCTTGGTGAAGTTGCAAAAATGCTAGGCAAAAATACAAAACTTGAAATGACAATTACAAACAATAGAATATAAATAATTGTCTTTTTTTTTACAACAAAAAATATATTACTCAGTTTTTTCATACAAAGTAATATATTCATTGAAATGTTATATAATAACGCTAAATATTTTCAATAGTTTTGCATAATGTTTCGGATATTTCGTCAACCAATTTTTTGTCTAATCCTTCCACCAAAATTCTTATCAAATTTTCCGTTCCACTTGGTCGCACCAAAATTCTGCCGCTTTCCATAATCAAACTATCACAAACATCAATCGCATTTTTTAAATTTGTTGACTGCATAACATAATTTTTATCGCGAACAACAATATTTTTTTGCACCTGATAATATGGCTTGTAATTTGATTTTAATTCGCCCATACACGACATCATAGAAAGCAGACGTGCAGCAGATAATATGCCGTCACTTGTCGTGGTTAAATCAAGCATTATATAATGCCCGTTGTTTTCGCAACCAAGTTTGATATTATTTTGCAAAAGTGCATTTAAAACTGGCTTTTCGCCCACATCTGTAATTTCGCATTTTGTTCCTTCATTTTTTAGCATATTATACAATGCCATGTTTGCCATCTTTGTTATAACTATTTTTTCGCCAAGGTAAAACTTGGAAAGATAATAGATAACTTCTTCTCCTGACAAGACTTTGCCACCTTTCAAACAAACGCCAACTCTATCAGCATCGCCGTCAAAAGCAAAACCTATGTCAAAATCATCGCTTTTCATATACGCCGACAGCACATCAATATGATTTGCCCCACACGCAAGATTTGTGTTAAGTCCGTTAGGTGCACCATTAAAAATGGTATAGTCAAAAGCCTTAAAAGCGTCTTTCACAATTTCAGTTGCGCAACCATTTGCTGTATCGAAACAAATTTTTAACTTTTTACAGGGTTTTAGTTGTTTCTTTATAAAATTTACATATTCTTTGACGGACTTTCTTGAAGAAACAACTCTGCCAATTTTATTGTATTTGGCAAGCGTATAATTATAATTATGGTCAATTATGTATTCAATATGGTCTTCTTGTTCTTCGGAAATTTTAAAGCCATTTCCGTTGAAAAACTTAAAGCCATTGTGCTCCGCTGGATTGTGCGATGCGGTTATCATAATGCCTGCGTTTGCTTTGTGATAACGAATAGAAAAAGGCACACATGCCGTTGGGACAACATCAAGCAAAATAACATTTGTTCCCATAGCAGTTATGCCTGCACAAAGTGCTGTCGTTAAACAATCACAAGAAAGCCTTGTATCTTTACCAACAACTATTAAATTTTCTTCATTTTCTCTTTCAAATACTATTGAAACTGCTTTTCCGATTTCATAAGCAAGTTCTGGTGTTATATCTTCCTTCCAAATTCCTCTTATGCCGTCTGTTCCAAATAGTTTTTTTTGCAAAATCAGCCTCCAAAAGTCTTCAATATATACTCATTTGTATTAACTGATGCAATTGCGCCATCGCTCGCAGCGGTGACAATTTGTCTTAACTGTTTTTGTCTGACATCACCAGCAGCATAAACTCCTGGGATAGATGTTTCCATTTTTTCGTTTGTGATAATGTAACCGTTTTGGTCAAGATTGATTTTATCTCCCAAAATTTCAGTGTCTGGCTTGCGACCAATAGCAATAAAAAGTGCATCAACATCAAGTTCGCGCTTTTCATTTGTTATTAAATTTTTCACAACAATAGACTGCAATTTGTCGTCCCCAGCAATGTCTTCCACTGCTGACGAAAACAAAATTTCAACTGGTTGATTTTCTTGTTTAGATAAAGCAAGAACCTCGTTTGCTAAAATTTTTTCACCTTTAAAATAATCTCTTCGATGAATTAAATACACTTTTTTAGCAAGACCAGCGAGATACAAACAATCTTCAAGCGAAGAACTTCCGCCACCGACTATTGCAACATTTTTATCACGGAAAAGTGTTCCGTCACAGGTAGCACAATAACTAACACCCCTGCCAATAAATTTTCTTTCATTTGGCAAGTTAAGTTGTTTTGCTGATGCCCCTAAACATAATATGATTGTTTTACCTTCAAAAGTTCCTTTATGTGTCCTAACCGTCTTGATTTTTCCTTCCAACTCCATATCTAAAACATCTGAAAAAACAACTTCAAGCCCAAAACTTTTAGCGTGTTCAAACATCAAAGTTGAAAGTTCATCGCCACCAATTTTTTTGAATCCCGTGTAATTTTCAACATACTTTGTGTATGCAATTTGACCGCCTGGAACCATTCTTTCAATGAGCATAACTTTTTTGCCTGCCCTTAAAGAATAAATAGCCGCTGTTAAACCTGCTGGACCGCCACCAACGATTAGAACATCATATAACATAAACCCTCCAATTTTATTTCAATCTCTTATCTTCTCCTAACATTTCAAGCACCAAACTATTTCTTTGGCTCATAATTCTTGAAAAAATTCTTTCTCCATACCTTTCCAAAATTTCATCTGGCATCAAATTTGAATTGATAATTGTTGACTTGTTTTTCATAAGCCTTTCATTCAAAATTAAATAAAAATAATTTTCAGTGATATTTTTAATTGTTGGTTCGCTGCCAAAATCATCAATAATCAAAACCTCTGGAGCAAGGTATTGTTTCAATATTTCTGGATTTGAAGTTTTACAAAAAGTTAAAAAGTCGCTATTCATTGCAAATGCGGTATTGAAATAAACATAAACACCTTTTTTTATAAGTTTATCAATTATGCATGTGCATAAATATGTTTTTCCATTTCCAACTTGACCGGTAATAAAAATATTATTTACTTTTACATTTGGAAATTTTTCGCACCATTCATTGAGTTTTTTATAAATCAATTCACTTTTTTTATCACAAGTCGTTGTTTCAAAATTTGGAAGTTTATTTTTAAAAATTCCACTTTTTCTAAGCAAAATTTCGCTTAAAATTTGCTTTCTGCAATTACAATAATGATTTTCAAAAACACCTGTATCGTTACATAATTTGCAATAATAAACTGGTTCAATAGACGAAATATGCATTGATTTTAACAAATTTTGCATATTTTTTTTGATTTTTTCATATTTTTCAGTCAATTTATCAACATTTTTGCCTTCAATCTCATCTTTTGCAATTTGTATTTTTAAATCGTTAAATTGTTTTTCAAGTTCCAAAAATTCTTTATTTTCTCTTGCCAATGATAAATTATCCAAAGCAATTTTTTCTGCTTTAAATTTTCTATTCTTTAAAACTTCTTGAATGTCTTTTTGAATTGAATTATTCATAAACTATATTTCCACTTCTTCTAACGATGTGAACAATCCTGCAATCTCTTCGCTAGAATATGTCCTCTCATTTTTCAATTTTTTTCTTTTTTTCTTTGGTTCGTTTTCTGTTGGAACATTTATAACAACATTTTTCGCATCTTCAATCGTCTTAACATTGTTTTCGTGCCACTTTGCCAAAACATTATTCATATATTGCATTGGATATGATTTATTTGCAGATATTTCTGCTGCATAAGCAATTAAATCGTGTGAAAATTGCCAATCGCATGCCCAAGTTCTATAAAAGTTCCTATCCGCTGGCGTAACATCACGAGTTAAAGTCAAGATTGATAAAATATCGTAAATTTCTTCATTCTCTTTTGAAATTTCATACAAATAATCGTCAAACGCTTCTTTTGATACGATGCCATTTTTGAAAAGATTTTTTATATTTCTATCCATTAATTGTATTGAGCGAACAGATGTTGCAAAACAATAATTTGCAATTTTTTCTATTGTTTCATCTTGATAACCCATATTTTTCCACTGATAGATATAATCTTGAACAATCATATCAAAATCGGAATAATAAGTTCCCAAAGTTTTCACAATTTTTTTTGCGAGATCATAAAGTTTTGTTTGTGCGTTTTCGTAATCTTCAATCTCTTTTTCGGTAACCAAATTCATTTCTTTATACTTTCTCAAAATTGCATCTAATTTCTCAAAACTGATGCTTTTTGCAAGTTTTTTATGCTTTTTCGCAACAAAATAGATTAAATCTGGCTCAAATTTTAATTCTTTTGTCCATTTTAAGAACACTTGTCTTTCATCAACTGTTGGAAGTCTTCTAATCGACATCGCATTCATGAGCAATTTCAATTGGTCAGAAATTGTGTCGTATTCTTTTAGTTTTTCTTCAACTTTTTCAGTTGTTATAACACCTTCATTTGCCCATGCTTTTGCAACTGCCAAAATATAATTCAAATATGTTTTTTTCCCTTTCAAATTAACACAATATTTGATTATCATCAAAAGTGCTTCTGGTTCGATGTGAAGTTCTTCAATCAAGTAATAATATTCTGAAAACTCATGAGGCATAATCATTCTGATGTTCTCAAAAATTTCTTGGACTTTAAAATTAAAATCGCTATATTTGTCTTCTTTAAACTTTTTATAATTTGTGACTACATCTTTAAGTGGAAGATATACAATTTGAATTGGATCTATTTCAACAACTTTCACAATGCCCTGACTTTCCCAATAATAAAAACAATCTAAGACATCTTCTTCGGAAAGCTTTAAAACTCTTGCAAAGCGAGTGAGTGAATTATCTGGAACATCACCAGCACCGCTGAGATAAAGCCCATAAAGGTAAACTTTTACAGCATTATCAGGAGCAAATGGCAAAAAATCATTGATAAAAATGTTATCAATTCCAGTAGTATTATTAAAAAGTGAATTTGAGTTAAATTTACAAAAAGCCATATCCTTATCCTTTTTTTATCTTATCATAAAATATCTTTAAAACAAATAATTTATAGAAAAAAATTAGGGCAAACACCCCAATTTTTTATTTAATTATTTCATTAATGGGAATAAAACAACATCTCTAACTGATGGTTGGTCAAACATCACAACCATAAGCCTATCAAGTCCAAATCCAAGGCCAGAAATTGGTGGCATTCCATGTTCCATTGAAAGCATGAAATCTTCGTCCAAGTCCATTGCTTCGTCATCGCCGTCATGTTTTGCCCTTGCCTGTTCTTCAAATGTTTGTCTTTGAACGATTGGGTCTACAAGTTCTGAATATGCTTTGCATAATTCGCAACCAACAGCCAAAACTTGGAACATATCAATCAGACGATTATCTTTATCATTTCTTCTTGCAAGTGGGACTAAACAAGCAGGATAGTTATACAAGATTGTTGGTTGAACAAGCCCTGTTCTAATTTCGCGCTTGTAGATATAATCAATAACACCACCACAAGTTTTAATTCCGTCAAAATCTTCTTCTTTGAATAGACCTGTTTCAACAACTTTGGCAATTAATTCTTTAACATTATCAATAGCCACAAAATCAAAACCTAAAATTTCACGCATTTTTTCTGTGTAGTTTACTCTTTGCCATTCTGCGCCAAAATCAAGTTCAATGCCTTGATACATAACTTTTGTTGTGCCAATAACATTCATCAAAAGTGAACGCATAAATTCTTGGAAGAAAGTGATATTTTTTTCAAAATCCCAATATGAGGCATACCATTCACACATTGTAAATTCTTGCAAATGTTGAGTGTCCATACCTTCGTTTCTGAACACTTTACCCATTTCAAATACGCGGTCAAAACCTGCTGAAATAACTTGTTTTAAATATGTTTCTGGGGCAATTCTCAAATTGCACATTTTATTCAAAGCGTTATGTTTTGTGAAAAAAGGTTTTGCACTTGCTCCGCAAACTGCACTTTGAAGAATTGGTGTTTCAACTTCCATAAAGCCGTGGTCGTTTAAGAAATTTCTAATAAATTTCATTGCTTTGCTTCTTCCAACCATAACTTTTCTTGTTTCTTCGCTTGAAATCAAATCTAAATATCTTTGACGATATTTTGCTTCTTGGTCAACAAGTCCGTGGAATTTTTCTGGAAGCGGACGCATTGCTTTTGACAAAAGTTCAACTTTTTCTGCTTTCACAGTAAGTTCGCCAGTTTGAGTTCTATAAAGCACGCCTTCTACACCAACAAAGTCTGCAATATCAATCATTTTTTTGTAGAAATCGTAATCTTCTTCTGAAAGTTCGTTTCTGCCAACGCTTACTTGTATTGCACTTTCAACATCTTGTATTTTCATGAAGCCAAATTTGCCCATTATTCTTCTAAAAATAATTCTGCCAGCAATTCTAACTCTTTCACCTTCTGGCATTTCGTTTGCTTCTTTAATTGTGCAAGTTCTATCATATTTGCTTACATAAGGAATGATGTCATTCTCTTTTAAAATGTTAATTTTTTCTTTTCTTATATCAACTTCTGATGATATTTTTTGCAATCTGTTTGCTATTTGTGTGTAATCCATAATTATTCTCCGAAAAAGTTTGTAACACAAATAATAAATAAAGTCAATTAAATACTATAACTTAATATAAAATTGACTTTTAAAAATAAAAAAACCACATAATGTGGTTTAGTCTTTTTTATCGTTTTTAAGTTTTTTGATAGCGTCTGCAATTTGTTCTTGAAGTTCATCATCACTAAGTTCATCAACAGAAGATTCTTCATTTTCAGATTCGTCTTCGTCCGCTGCATCTTCTTCCACTGCTGTGCCGTCTAATTCGATTGGGTCAAAAAACTCAATTTGGCTGTTTTTTTCTGTTTTTTTCGTTTCGGCTTCTTCTTTTACAGACTCTTGATTTTGCTTTGGTTCGTCATCAAAAGAAAATTCTTCGTCTTCTGGTTTTGTTGCTTTTTGTGCTTTTTTATTTTCTTTTTTTGATTTTTTCGCCGTTACGCTTTCAATTTGTGGGTCGTTTTGATTATATACAATTTTTGAATCGCCGTTTATTTCAACAACATCACCAGCAATTTTTGTTGTAATTTCACTTTCGCCCATCATAACGCTAACTTTGCCGTTATTAAGTGTTGAAATCTTTGCATTGTCGCAAACATTGTTAATTTGGCCATTATTAATTGTCCCAATGGCAGATTTTTCGGTGATATAATCTACTTGCCCATTCATAATTGTTGTGATTTTTGTTTTGTCGATTGCGTTTGCGATATTGCCTGCAATAAGCGTTCCAACTTGCGCTTTATCTCTCATAAACAAGATTTGTCCATTGTTGAATGTTTCAATTTTTGAATTGTCGTCCAAAAATTTAACAAGTCCAGCATTCAAAGTGCCAATTTTTGATTTATTTTTCAAATATTGAATTGTGCAGTCATTTACTGTTGTTATGCTTGATTTGCCAGCCATTTTTGTTACAAAACCAGATTTGAAAAAGCCAACAACAGCCTTACCGCAAAGCAAATCTATTTTACCGCTGTTGAAAACTTGAATTCTCGCCTTTCCAGAAACTTTTGAAAAAGTTGAATTTGTTGTTTCCAAAACAACTGCTTTTCTGCCGACAATAACATTTTGGCAATCAATAACATAGTGTTTGCCTTCACGCAAAATTATATTTTTTTCGCCTTTATGATGAAAAGGTTCGCTTTCTTTATTTTTAAAAAAGTCTAAAAATCCCATACTTTTCTCCTATTAGTTAATTATTATTTAAAAATGCAGTTTTTAAACAACTGCATCAATAAGCATCACATAATCTTTCTTAAATTTTTCACAAACTGTCTCATATTTGGTTGGCATAAGAATATCTTCGTCCATTTTCACTGCATACTCGCAAAAAATACGCAAATAATCTTTGATATACAAATATGCTTCTTCAATTGTGTTGCCATCTGTTGTGATATTCAAATCTGGCACAACAACTGAAAAAGATTCATCTTCATTTTTTATAAAAACAGCAGGAAAAACATATTGTTGCATAATCTTTTCATTCCTTCTTTTAATGATAAAGCAAATTTCTGCTTTTAAATTTACAAAAGTAGTTTATCATATCTTATGCAAATTATCAAAACAAAATGCACCAATTAATAAACTTTTTGGTGCATTTATTTTTAGTTTATATTATCTATAAAATTATCTTTTCTGTCAAAATCTGCATGCAACGAAATGTATTGTTTCCTTGCCTCAATATTGTCGCCCATCAGCGTTGTAACCATTTTTTCCGCTTCTGCGGCGTCTTCGATTGAAACTTGAATTAAATTTCTTTTTGCTGGGTCCATGGTTGTTTCCCAAAGTTGCTCTGGATTCATTTCTCCAAGACCTTTATATCTTTGAATTTGATAACCTTTTCCAATACGCTTGATTGCGTCTGGAAGTTCAGCGTCTGAATAGACATATTCGATCGTGTCTTTCTTGTAAACCTTGTAAAGTGGTGGCAATCCAATATAAACGCAGCCTTCGTTGATTAACGCTCTCATATATCTGAAAAAGAATGTAAGCAAGATTGCACGAATATGCGCACCATCTTGGTCAGCATCGGATAAAATGATAACTTTTCTATATCTCAAATTGTCAACATTGAAATCTTCGCCGATTCCCGCTTCAAGTGCAGAAATAATTGTTCTGATTTCTTCATTTGCCAAAACTTGATCTAAACGCTTTTTCTCTGCATTTAAAGGTTTACCTTTAAGCGGCAAAATGGCTTGAAAGTTTCTATCTCTGCCTTGTTTTGCACTGCCACCAGCAGAATCGCCCTCAACGATAAATAATTCAGAAAGTTCTGGCTTTCGACTTGTGCAAACTGCAAGTTTGCCCACCAAGTTGTATTTGTCAACGCTATTTTTTTGCCTTGTAAGTTCTTTTGCTTTTCTTGACGCTTCCCTAGTTTTTGCAGCGCCTTTTGCTTTGTTGATGATTGCTTCAAAAGTTGCATTGTTTTCTTTTTTATCAAAGAATTTAATAAGTTCATTATATGCAAGGTTTTCCATATCAACACGGGCTTCTGGATTTCCGAGTTTAGTTTTTGTTTGACCTTCAAACTGAATGTTACGCATTTTAATTGCGATAACCGCAGTCATGCCTTCTCTGAAATCTTCACCCATCAAGTTTTGCTCTTTTTCTTTTAAAAAGCCTTCGCGTCTTGCAATTTCGTTCATTGCACGAGTGAGTGCAGATTTAAAGCCTGTTTCGTGTGTTCCACCTTCTGTTGTTGGAATATTGTTAACATACGAGAATGTGTTTTCTGTGTAAGAATCAGTGTGTTGAATTGCAACTTCCATTTTTAAAACTTTGCTTTCGCCACTAATAAAAATTGGATCTTTATACAAAGCAGTTTTGCTTTCGTTTAAATACTTAACAAAGTCTACAATTCCGCCTTCATAGCAATACATCTGTTTGATGTTTGCTCTTTCATCCACAAATTCGATAAAAATCCCTTTGTTTAAAAGTGCAAGTTCTTTCAAACGCTTCATAATTGTTTCGGCATTAAAATTTACGCTTTCAAAAACGCGTTTATCAGGCATAAATGTAACTTTTGTTCCGCTTTTTGCTGTGTCTCCCAAACAAATAAGTGGCGATGTTGGAATTCCGCTTTTTATTTTTCCATTTACAATGGGTGAAGCAAAATCCATTTCGTATTTCTTTTTATCTTTACAAACAACAACTTTAAGCCACTCAGACAATGCGTTTGTAACCGATGCCCCAACGCCGTGAAGACCACCAGAATAACCATAATTTTCGTTGTTAAACTTGCCCCCTGCATGTAACTGTGTGAAAACAACTTCCACACCAGATTTTTTAAGTGTCGGGTGCTCGTCAACTGGAACGCCACGGCCATTATCTTCCACGCTTGCGCTTCCGTCTTTATGAAGAGTAACTGTCATTTTATTGCCATAGCCGTTTGTGATTTCGTCTATTGCGTTGTCCACAATTTCCCATAATATATGGTGCAAACCTTTAATTCCTGTTGTTCCGATATACATACCAGGACGCATTCTAACCGCGTCTAAACCTTCAAGAACAACAATATCTTTTGAGTCATAACTTTTTGCCATAATTTCTCCGCTTGTTATTTTTCCTACAAAATAAGGTATCACAAATATAAAAAAATAACAACAAATTTTTTAAAATTGCCGTAAATAAAAATTGATTGCAATTTGAATAAATATTTAAAAGAAGGAAAATATAATTTGTAAAGCGAGGAAACAAAATGGCAAATAAAGTGGCTGTCACAGGCGTTAACACGGCTAAACTGCCAAAACTTTCAAACAACGATTTAATGGCTTTATTAAAAAAAGTCAAGGAAGGTGACGAATTAGCGCGTGACGAATTTTTGCTTGCCAATATGAGATTGGTTCTTAGCGTTGTTCAAAGATTTGGTGGCAAAAAGGACAAAGCAGACGACATGTTTCAAGTTGGCTGCGTGGGACTTATTAAAGCCATGAATAATTTTAACATGGACTTAAATGTTAGATTTTCAACTTACGCCGTTCCAATGATTATCGGCGAAATTAGAAGATTTCTGCGTGACAACAACTCAATCAGAGTTAGCCGAAGTCTTCGCGATACCGCTTACCGCGCATTGCAGTCAAGACAAAAATTAAGTTCGTCTGGCGACTATGAACCAACGATTGATGAAATCGCTGCTGACATGAATGAAGACATTAAAGATGTTGCATTTGCTCTTGATGCAATTTCAGACACAATTTCACTTTCTGAACCAGTTTTTAGCAACGGCTCTGAAACAGTTAGAATTATGGATCAAGTTGCCGACACCAAAAACGACATTGATTCCCTTTTGGAACGCTTTGCTCTTAACGAAGCAATAAACAAATTAAACCCAAAAGAACGCAAGATTTTGATGATGAGATATTATATTGGAAAAACGCAAATTGAAGTTTCCGAAGAAGTTGGAATTTCTCAAGCGCAAGTATCAAGGCTAGAAAAAAACGCACTTGAACATATAAGAAAAAAAATAACTTGAAAAATAGTTATTTTTTTTGTTTTTTATTTAATTTATTTTTGTAATTTTTATTTAATTTATTTTTTAATTATTTTTTTTAATTATTTTGTTTAAATTATTTATTAAAATATTTTTTGATTATTTTTGGACAAGCAATTAAAAACCAATAAGAATATTTTTGCGGATTTTTTTCCAAGTCTTGTGCAAGGTCTTCTAAGTTCACCCACTTCACCTTTTCAACTTCGTCAGGATTGAATTTGATAAGAGAATTGGACTGCGCCGTGAAAACATTATCATATTCATACTCAATCAAATTGTTATCAAATTTATTTCTATAAATAAACGGAAACTCAAAGTTTAAGTTTTCAATTTCAATGCCTAATTCATCAAAAGTTTTTCGTTTTATGTTTTCAAAAATATTTTCTTCAAGTTGCGGATGTGAGCAACAAGCATTTGACCAAAGACCGCCCGAATGATATTTATTTTTTGCTCGTTTTTGAATTAGCATTTGATTGTCTTTTAAAATAAAAACAGAATATGCTTCATGAAGCACGCCTTTTTTATGCGCTTCAAGTTTTTCCATTTCACCCTTTTTATTTCCAAAAATATCAACTATAACAACCTTATTATTCATGAAATTCCCCCCGCCCCAATTTTATGATGATTTAAGCAAATCTTTCTTCAATCTATCCAAAATTTTCTTTTCAATTCGACTTATGTAACTCTGTGAAATGCCCATCATATCGGCAACTTCCTTTTGCGTTCGCTCTTCTTTACCTGCAAGACCAAAACGCAAAATCATGATTTCTTGTTCTCTCTCATTTAGCCTTTTTATCGCTTCCCAAAGCAGTTGTTTTTCAACTGATAAATCCAAGTTTTTAGATACGCTATCTTCTTCGGTATATAAAACATCTGAAAGCAAAAGTTCGTTGCCGTCCGAGTCAAAGTTTAAAGGTTCGTCAATACTAACTTCCGCTTTTGTTCTCGACACTTTTCTAAGTTGCATCAAAATTTCATTTTCAATGCACCTGCTCGCATAGGTGGCTAGTTTTATATTTTTGTCAAACTTATATGTTTGCACCGCTTTGATAAGTCCAATCGCTCCAATGGAAATTAAATCTTCAAGTTCAAGACCTGTGCTTTCAAACTTTTTTGCTATGTAAACAACAAGCCTTAAATTATGCTCAACAAGCCTAACTTTTGCATTTTCATTCCCTTTGTTCATTTCTTCAATCAAAATTTTTTCTTCTTCACTATCAAGCGGATTTGGTAACGCTTCATTTCCGCATATATAGCAAACAATATCTTGAATATCTAAAAAATTAATTCCCCTAGAAAATATTTTTAATAATTTTTTTATTAATTTTTTAATCATTTTTTTCTCCTTTTTTTGTTTTTTATTTTTTATTTTTTATTTTTTAATATTTTTTAAATTAAATTTGGACTAATTAAAGCGTCACAATTAAAATTGTTTTTAAAGTTTACAAATGATAATCCTATCGCTGCATTTTCCTTTTTTAGTCTATTTTTCACCAAGTCGACTTCAATTTTGTCAACGCTAAAAACAAGCATTTTTTGACTAGTTTTGTTAATTGTTTTGTAGTCTATGTAATGAGCATTTGAAAGCGAAGCCGTATCTTTTGCAAGCAGTTTTTCCATTGGCAATTTAAAAATTTTATTAAATGTTTCAAAATTTATTATTATCACCGATTGATTAGTTATTGGGTCAATTAGGTTGTGCGCGCTATCCAAATATGCGGCAATTTTATAAGTTTTATCTTTATAAAAAATCTTCATTTCGTAAACAAATTTTTTGGTCTTCTGCTTTTTTATGATGTAGTTTATCACGCCAATAGTCACATAACAGTAACACGCAACAATGCCCACAATAAGCCCAACTGGAAAGTTTTTTGAGTAAGACAAATTCATAATTTCCAGGCTGCCATAAGCGAGATATGAAATCATAAAAGTTATTCCACCAAATAACGCTGTTGCAGATAAAAAAGTCAAAAAATGAAGCAAAAAAGATTTTAAATTCTTTGTTTTATAAGCAATTAACACCATGATAACACCTACCAAAAGTTTTAAAATTATCATGAGATAGCCAGGCAGATTTAATAGTGGAAATACAAACGACATCGCCGTTCCAAAGGTATTTGCAATCAAAATTCGCCACCAAATGAACCTGCTTGCAAGAACTTTTGCAGATAAAAAAAGAATTAGAAAATTAATCACCAAATTGTCTATAAGAACATATTCAATAACAATTTCCACAAGTCAATTATATATTGCATCATAAATTTGAATAACATAAAAAAAACGACTAAACTGCAAAATTTAGTCGAAAAAAGTTAAATATGATTGTTTTCTCTTTTTGAGTAAAACAAATACTGCTGAGCGTAGCCTGAATTTGTGCCATACCTTGCAATTAAATTGTCTCCAATCTGATTTGCGTTCAATTTGTTTTCCCCGAAAATGTCTTGATAAATTTTTTTAATCCATGTGTCGACTGGAAAAACATCTTTTTTGCCATAGCCGAAAAGCAATATGCACTCCGCAACTTTTCTGCCCACTCCTTTCAATTTAAGAAGTTCGTTTAATAAAACTTTCGTTTCAATGCTGCTTGCTTTTTCAAATGAATAATCGTTTAAAAAATCATTCAATTTAGAAATTGTATATGTAAGATACGGCGCTCTATAACCTGCTCCAACACTTTTGAAAAAACTTTCGTCCAGCGTTGAAAGTTCTTCAAGCGAAGGAAAAGCATAAATTTCAGCACCGCAAGAATTTTCTATCTTTTTATTAAAGTGAAGCCTTATTTTATCAAGCGTGCCAGTTATACGCTTAATGTTATTGTTAGCGGAAATCATAAAACTGATTATAGTTTCTAATAGGTCTTGTTTTAAAATCCTAATACCGCCGCCAAAAGACAAAGGAAATTCCAATTCTTTATAGCCAGCAAGTTGGTTTTTAATGTCTTTATAATCTGTTGTTAAATCAAAAAATTTTTCAAAATACTGAGTGTCATTCGTTTTAATTTCGTAGCCATAGTCTGTTTGATTAACCACGCAACACTTATCTTGTGGATATACCAAATAACTTTCGCCAACTTTTTTATAGCAAAAAACTTGCCCACATTCTAAAATATGTTTTGGGCAAAATTCTTCGCTTTCATAAATTTCAATTCTATCGTTAAACTTCTGATATTTCACAAATACATTATATCAGATTTTTTAAATATTTCAACATTATAACGCTTTTAAATTTTCCTTAAAATACCTATCGCGCATTTCAAGGTATTTGTCTTTCATATTCATAATGTATCTGTCGCGTTCAAAACTGTTCATATTTTCAAGTTTTGATTTGTCAACAATTTTCCCAATCGGATTTGTAATGTCAACATTTTCATTCAAAATTTCCTTAACTTTGTTATATAACTTCTCATCTTCGGTGTCAGAAAGCACAACTAATTTGTAATCTGCCACAATTCCACCCTCATAAACTTTGAATACTGAACTATATCTTTCTGGCTGTTTGTAGCCGCCTGATGATAGCCTTTCTTTTGCTTGCCTTGCAAGTCTCCTAAGTGCATCGTTTTTTTGATTTCTCTCCATATTCATCCTCCATCGCTCTGTTTGAGCCAATGCGAGTATAAAATAATTAAATGAGCCAAAAAGTGGGAAAATATCGTGATTTTTAGGGCTTTATAGCAGGTTTTGTCGGAAATAAAAAATTTGCCAATTAAATCGACAAATTAACAAAAATATAACAAATTATTTGTGGAAATAATGCGACATTAAACGCGAAAGTTCGCCCTTATTATTACATTAAACTTAAAAAAGTCTTGGAAATATAAGATGTGGCAAGAGTAACACCAAACGCTATTGCTGCCCCAACAATAAAAAATAAAAAATATCTAAATTTGACGCGTTTTCTAAATTTCTTTTCATCTTGTTCAACTTCAAACATTCTCCTTCCGCGTGGAAGTGGCGAAACACAAAATACTTGTTCATCGCCATATTTGACGGAAACATACTCACCGCTAGAAAGATAACCCATAAGTTGTGCAATGCCTTCGCTGTCAATTTTATACTTATGTGGCATAGCACGAATTAGGTCATCAACTTCTAAAACTTTGTATGACCCTTCCCTACATTCTTCGTTTACAATTCTGAGCAATGCTTCGCTTCGTTTGTCTAACATATCTTTATTATTTGCAATGCCCCGTTTTTTAAACATAAAAAAACTCCGTAAATAACGGAGTTTAATTTAATTTTATAATGAATATTCTTCGTATGGAACATTCCTTTCACGCAATACACTTTCAGCAGCTTCTGATTTTATTTGGTGTTTTGTTGAAAAATTATTTGCCATCTTATAAACTGCCATATTAAATTTTCTTGATATTGCAATGCCAAATGCCATTGAGAACGAACCTAGTCCTGTCCAAATTCCACCAAAGTTTTTGCAAAATGTTGCTGGATCTCCACCTACTAATAAATCAGCCAAAAAGCCAGAATCTGATGCAATAGCGTCCATTATTAATGGATTTTTTGTAAGCATTAATACTCCGCCCGCAAGGAACGCTGCTCCTGCAAGAACTAATACACCAACTCCAATTGATTTTATTGGGTGACATGCTTCTGCCATTTCTTCTGCTGGACCTGCAAATAAGTCGTGTATTCCAGACATAATCACTTGACTTTTATAAGCGTTTTTTACCATTTTTGTTGAAAGTTTAGAATATTTCTTTTCGTATTTTTCTCTTTTTGCTTCATATTTTTTTGTGCTCTCGTCTTGGTAATCTGACATTTTGTCATAAAACTTTTGTTCTCTTTTTTGTGCTAATGTCATTTTCTTTTCTTCCATATAAGTTCCCTCCATATACATCAACATTATATGGCATGAAAACTCGCAAGTCAATAGTTATAACATATCGAAATTTTATACTTAAAATAGAGAGAATTTATAAATATCATTTTGCACAAGACAAAATTGTGGATAAACAATAATCAAAATATCTTGCTGGAATACTGCCTGTTGTGAGCGCATCACCTGCTGAAAAATTGTATTTACCATTATTCTCAATGAGGTCAGAAAGTTTATAAAAACTAATTGTGCTAAGCACTGCATATTCTTGATTTCTAACAACTGGCCTATCCAAATTTACTATGCAAGCCAAGTTTAATTCTTTGTTTATATTGATGAAATTTGAAAAAGTATAATTGCCATTTTCAACATTTTTCATAAAGCCAGAGTCTGCCATTTTTTCAACATAACTATCAATCAAAATAAACATTCCAGCAAAAGTTGAAAGTTCAGAAACTTGTGCGTTGAAATCCTTAACATTATATCTTCCAAAATTAAATTGTTCAAAGAGTGGCTCGATTGGTGCGGAAAGCACGCTTTCAAAACGCTCATCTAAATCTAACGCATGAACAATTCCGATTTCAAATTCTGATGCGTTTTCTTCAACATTTAAAATATTGTCTTGTGTGAGTTTTACAAGATATTTTCTTTCGCCGTCTTTCATATAAAAGGCATTGTTTAACCTGTCAAACCTATATTCTCCAAACACAATATGTTCAAACAAGGTTTTGAAAGGTTCATTTTTGTTAAGGAAATCAAAATATTCACTTTTAAAGCGTCTATTGTTGATATATGCTCTAAACAACCTGCTTGATTGTTCTTCCATTGTCGTTTCGTCATTTTTGCCAATAGCCAAGAAATCTCCAACAACATCTTCACCAAGACCAGATTTTTTAACAAGCATTGACATTAATTCGTCATGCCAATCTTCTTCCAAAATTTCGTTGGATTTAGGATCGTTGAAAAAGTCTAACGCTTCAATTTTGCCCGAATAGCACAAACATTCAACCAAATATTTAGCTTCTTTAACGCGCTTTTCATACATCAAAACAACTGCAAATTCTGCCAAGGCTTTTGCTTGATTTTCATCACACAAGAGTGCTGCCATTCTAACCGCCCACTTAGCAGATTTGATGTCGTCTTTCTTTTTCAAAACTTCAAAAACGCTTTGTGCATAATTGTTCAAACTATCTTTGTCAAAAATATCATATAAATATTCAAGATTCTTTAAGTTATAAAGACCTTTGTCTTCCTTAAATAAATCAATTATATATGTGTAAGTTGCATTATCCGCTTTGACGCCACTTTTATATGTCAAATTGAGCCTATCAAATGGCAAGCCAAGAGTGCGCTCTTGTGGTTCTTTCACTTTTCTGCGAACAAGATACATAAATTGCTTTTCTGTCTTGTTAGAAACATTTTCAATTATATCTAACCTTTCAGCAATCTGATTTTTAATTTCAACATCTTCTTCTCTTTCGTAAATTTCTTTTAATCTTGAAATTGCTTCGGTGTCTGAACCAAAAATGAACAAAATTTGAATCAAATCTAACTTGCTTGCTGCGTTATCTAAAAGCCTTCTATCAAGTTCAAAGAATGTTTCGCGCTTATACTTTTTCAAAATATGGCCAATCCTATTCTCGTCTGAATTTTCACCAGAGATGAAATCGTCAACCAACATTTTAATGCCGCGTGGCGTGTTAAAGTCTGTTATCATTGCCAAAATGCCATATTTTTGCTCTGGGTGCATTGCTAAATAGGAAATTGTCCATTCTTCGTTTTCGTTGAAAAATCTTTGCATAAACTCGATTGCTGGCCTTTTCCAAACAAAAAGCGAGTCTGACTTATCACTTTCAAAGGCAGACAAAACAAAAGGAAGATACAACTCCTTTTCAATTTCGCAATTTTTAACAATTTCAACAAATCTATCAAAATATTTTTCGTCAAAAGTGTATGCTTGCTTGTTGCTTACATATTTTATTTGTCCAATTTGACCAACAAACATTCTCTTAACAAAATGATAAAGTTCAATTTGCAAGTTGCAATGAAGCAACAATCTCACAAAATTTGAAAGTGCAAATATGTAATTTTTTAATTGAAATAAAAGATCCGAAAACTCAAAAATATTTTTTTCTCTTTCTTCTTGTGAAATCTCCTTAACTTTTACATTTGCAAGTTCGTTTAATTTAATTTGCCTTGAAATAAAACCTTCAAAGTCAAAACTGTCTTCAAAATCAAAAATCGTTTTTAATGCTTTCTCTATTTGGCTGATGTCGCGTAAAATTTCCATGAAAAACTCCTATGCTTATACTTTAGCATAACTTTTTATATTTTCAAATTATATTTTTAAAAAAACTCTCGCTTGGAGAGTTGATTTTTTTAATTGCAGGCGTTCAACATTTTAAAAATTTCGCGCGCGTTAATATACAAAACACAGTCTTCAAAACTTTTAAGGTCAAGACCAATGGTCTTCTTTATTTTCCCAATACGATAAATCAATGTGTTACGATGAACATACGAGTTTAAACTTGCTTTTGTCAAATTTAACCCACCGTTCAAAAACGCGTCAACGCTTTCATTAATAGCATCGTTGCAAAATATCTTTTTTAACTCGTGATTTTTCACAATATCACAATACTTTTTTGCGTTAAAATGCTTGCCTATCAAATTTTCGGTTTTAAATAAATTCCTTATTTCAGCAGACTGAAAAATTAGTTCTTCGCTGTCCATAAATTCTCCTATAAGTAGTCCCCCAACAAATTTCTTGTCTTCTGTTTGTCTATTTTATGTTAATTAATTATTTTCAATGCTTCCTAGATTAAACTTTATTGTTCTTTTTGTCAAAATTTTAGCAATATCTTCCGATGTTGTGGCAACAAGTGTTGTGACTTTATTTTGAACATATTCTTTAACAATCATCGACTCAATAATTTCAAGTTGTTCTTGTTGCAATTTCTCAAATATGTTGTCAATCAATATTATATCAAGTTTTCTAAACGAAAGCCTTGCGATTGAAAGCACATATTGCTCAAATAATGTCAAATTACAAACTTTTTCGTCTCTTAATTTTTCCATATTGTAATTTATCAAGAGTTCGTTTATCTTTTCTTCAATTTCAGAATTTGAATATTTTCTTGTTTTTAAAATATATTTCAAATTTTCATAAACAGTTTTTTTAGGAAAGAAAACTGGCGTTGCAGGAATGTATCCCATTTCAACATCGCAAGAAAAATCTATTTTTTTAAGCGGAACATCTTTGATATAAACTTCGCCGCTGTTTGGCTTTTCAAGCCCAGCCAAAACGCGAAGCATTGATGTTTTACCGCTGTTTTCTTCGCCCAAAAGAGCCACTGACTCGCCCTTTTTGACTTCAAAACTCACATCATAAAGTGCGTAATATTCTTTCGTATATTTCAAACACAAATTTTTAACTTTAATCATTATTTCTCCTTGCCTACACTTGGCAATTAAATTGCAAACCAATTTGCAGATATATAATACTATAAAAAAATAAAAAATCAACTCTTTTTTAAGAATTTGTTGTTTTTAAAAATCACTTGCAAATTGAGAAATATTGCGATATACTGCAATCACACTTTGTCTAAGGAGGATAAAATGGATTTATTTAAAAAATGTCAAGACTTCACAAGAATTGAAGATTTAAAATCAATAAACTTGTATCCATATTTTCATAAACTTGAAAGTAAGCAGGATACTATTGTTGAAATGGAAGGTCATAAAACAATTATGATTGGTTCAAACAACTATCTCGGCTTAACTTCTCATCCAGAAGTTATAGACGCAGGAGTTGAAGCACTTAAAAAATATGGCAGCGGCTGTTCTGGTTCAAGATTTTTAAACGGAACTCTTGATTTGCATGTCAAACTAGAAAAAGAACTTGCAGAGTTTTTACATAAAGAAGAAGTTGTAACTTTTTCAACAGGTTTTCAATCAAATTTAGGCATTATCAGCGCTATTGCCGGTAGAAACGACTATATTGTTTGCGATAAAGAAAACCATGCAAGTATCTATGATGCCTGCAAATTGAGTTATGCAAAAATGTTGAGATATGAACATAATAATATGGAAGATTTGGAGCGCCAACTTCAATCTATCCCACAAGATAAAGGTATTTTAATTGTCACAGACGGCGTTTTCTCAATGAGTGGAGAAATCTGCAACTTGCCAAAAATTGTTGAATTAAAACATAAATATGGCGCAAGAGTTATGGTTGATGACGCGCACGGCTTCGGTGTTATTGGTGAAGGTGGACGCGGAACAGGTTCGCATTTTAATCTTGAAGACGAAGTTGACATCATAATGGGGACATTTTCAAAATCACTTGCAAGTTTAGGCGGATATATGGCTTCAAGCGAACGAGTAGCGAATTATGTCCGCCACAATTCAAGGCCATTTATTTTCAGCGCAAGTATTCCACCTGCAAATGTTGCGTGCGCAAGAAAAGCGTTGGAAATTATCAAACGCGAACCAGAAAGAGTTAAAAATTTGCAAGATAACGGCGCGTATGTCCGTGCAGGTCTTGAAAAACGAGGTATTAAATACATTCCAAGCGAAACTCCTATCGTTGCCATCTATACTTACGATGATGAAAAAACATTCCTAGCATGCAAAATGCTTTTTGAACGCGGAGTTTATGTAAATCCAGTTGTATCACCTGCCGTTCCGGTCGGTTCAAGTCTGATAAGAACATCATACACCGCAACACACACTCATAAACAACTTGACGAAGCCATGGACAAAATCAAACAAGTGCTAGACGAGATATTATAAAAAGAGCCCAACCGGCTCTTTTTTAAATTTCAATTATCTTTTTATTTTTCTTTTGGGCATATTTTACCATTTTATATGCTCCGCTTTTGTATGGCATCTCAATGTGACAAACTAAAACATCGCAGTTATTAACTATCCATTCATTACGCTTAGTTATTCGCTGCTTTGGGTAATATTGCTCAATCGGCGGAAATATTGTTTCATCGACAGCCTTTGACAAAAAGAAATTTTCTTTATTATGTTGATAGTGCAACAAAATTCTAACAATTTTTATATAAGGATACTTTTCTTTTAACTCAACAATAGCATTAAAACATTTTTCGTCAAACGCCCCCTTGTTGCCATCATAAAAAATTGTATAGCCTTGCTGAATAAGTCCTTCAATAGTTTGAAGAAGTTTTTCTTTAACCCCAATACATCTCCACGAATCACGATGTCCCGCAAACGCAACTACTTTTTCCATATAATTCTCCTTTTTGCTCAATAATTGTGAAGTAATTATACAACTAAAATGAATTAAATGCAAAATAATAGCCAACTATAATAATGAATAGAAATTGAGTAAAAAGTAAAAAGGAGTTGAGTATGGATTATTTTAGAAAGATTGATAAAATGCGTGTTGCTCGTGGTTGGTCATTTTATAGACTTAGCCAAGAATCCGGTTTATCTCAACAAACTTTCACTAAATGGATGAATGGTAAAACAACACCAACATTACTAGCGTTACAGGCAGTTTGTGACGCATTTGAAATTAGTTTGGCAGAATTTTTTGCCGAAGATGAAATCATTGTTGTAACGCCAGAAGTCAAAGAATTATTTAACGATTGGCAAGTCCTAACAAAAGAAGAAAAGGCATCAGTCATGGCAATAGTCAAAAACTATATTAAAAAAAGATAAGAGCCCAAGCGGCTCTTTTTTATTTGCTAATTAGATAAAAAATGCTATCATAAACACATGAACAAAATAAATGTGTTGTTTACAATCAGTTACAAAGGAACCATTTACAGCGGTTGGCAAGTTCAACCTGTCAAACAAACAATTCAAGGAGAAATTGAAAGCGTTCTTGAAAGGCTTTTTAATGAAAAAGTTGAAGTTGTTGGCAGCGGAAGAACAGACGCTGGCGTACATGCTCTTGGCACAAAAGCAAATGCCCTTTTAAATGCTGATTTTTTATCAAAACACTTTTCAAAAAATGGCAAATTGGATTTCATTAAGTTTAGAGATGCAATTAATCAACTTTTGCCTGAAAATATTCAAATTTTATCAATTAAAAGAGTTCCAATAACTTTTAACGCTAGGTTTTCGGCAAAGAAAAAAACTTATGAATACAAACTTCAAAATGGCGGAATTTTATCACCTTTTGACAGCGAAACGACCGTTTTGGTGCGTCAAAAACTTGACATTGATGCAATGATTGCTGCTAGCAAATATCTAATTGGCGAGCACGATTTCACATCATTTTGCAGTGCACAAACGCAAACAAACGACCATATTAGAACAATTTATGATATAAAAATCACAAAAAAATCTAATAAAATTTTAATCGAAATAACCGGTAACGGCTTTTTATATAACATGGTCAGAATTATTGTTGGCACGCTTGTTGAAATCGGTTTAGGAAAGAAAAATACAAGCGAAATGAAAGCAATTTTAAGCAGTAAAGACCGTTCAAAAGCAGGCAAAACATACCCTGCTCACGCACTCTTTTTAAAAAAAGTTTTATATTAAAATTTATTAAATAATTTTCAAAAAATTCTTGACATTATCAGCAAATTATAATATATTATTATCGTCTAATGTTTTTAGGCGATTTTTTTGTGATGCTAGCCCCTTCACAAATGGTTGCTTTAAAGGTAGCGGATAACTTAATCAAGTTTGCAACTGCAAGCGCGAACTGCATTTGCTAGAAGATTGTAATTTTTAAAATATTATTCGGAGGAAAATTCAATGAAGTCATATATGGCAAAACCAGAAACTGTTGAAAGAAAATGGTATTTAGTTGATGCTGCTAACACTCCTCTTGGACGCGTTGCAAGCCAAGTTGCTTCAATCTTGCGTGGTAAAAACAAACCAACATTCACACCACATGTTGACACAGGAGATTATGTTATCGTTATCAATTCTGATAAAATCGTTTTAACAGGTAAAAAATTAATTCAAAAGAAATTCAAAACATATTCAGGATATCAAGGCGGACTTAAAGAAGTTCAATACAAAAAAATGATGGAAGAAAAATCAGATGTTGCACTTTTAAGAGCAATTAAAGGAATGCTTCCAAAAAATGCTCTTGGTAGAGATATGGCAAGAAAAGTTAAAATCTACAAAGGTGCAGAACATCCACACGAAGCACAACATCCAGAATTAATTTCATTAAAAGGAGAAATTAAATAATGGCAGAAACAAAGAAAGCTGTTAAAGCTACTTTAAAATCAAAGAAAATTCAATTTTGCGCAACTGGTAGAAGAAAAAAATCTATCGCACGCGTTAGATTAATTCCAGGCGGAAACGGAACAATCGTTATCAACAAAAAATCTATTGACGAATACTTCCCACAAGACCTTTTAAAATTAATTGTTAAACAACCATTAGAACTCACAAACAGTGCAGATAAATATGATGTTTATGTTAATGTTATCGGTGGTGGCATTGCTGGTCAAGCAGGTGCTATTTGCCACGGTATTTCAAGAGCACTTGTTAAAGCCGAAGAAAATCTTAAATCAGAAGTTAAGAAAGCTGGCTTGTTAACTCGTGACCCAAGAATGAAAGAGCGTAAAAAATATGGTCTTAAAAAAGCAAGAAAAGCATCTCAATTCTCAAAGAGATAATTTGCAATCAGACTTACAAAAAGCAAGGCAATATGCCCTGCTTTTTTTATTTTGCAAGATTTATTGATTTTTTTGTAAAATTGTGCTACATTAGAAATATGGAAATGCAAGCCGAAAATATTGAAGTTAAAAAACAAATATGGAAAGACCATCTCAGCGGCGAAGAATACTCTGACCCACTTGATATTTTATATTATAAAAACACACTCAACGAAGAAAAATATTCAAACTTGCTTTTAGGCACTTTCAACGCAGAAGGCAACTATTCAATTGAAAAAGAACTTTTGCAAGAACTTATCAATGTCAACAAATTTATTACAGACAATGTCGAAGGCGTATATCACCTAACCGCAAAAACAACTTCGCCAGAATTTGATCTTCATTTTCTTTTAAAAATTAAAAACGATGACGAAAACAACAAAAAAATCGCTTCATTAATTTTGCTTGAACCTTTTAAAAGTTTAGACGAGCAAACATCATCAGAATTTGCAACAACAATTGCTCGTTATCGCGATGAAAATGATATTTATTTCATGCCAAAAGTTGCAAAAGTTTTTCATATTTTTGATAAACGCGATGAAGACGGCAGAGAAAGCGAAAATGACGAAATATTGTTAAATGTTTTAAAATCAAAAAAACAACTCAAAATGCTGAAAAATAAACTAGCTGAGTCAAACGAATATTTATCTCAATATTATATCGACAATGTCATCGCAATCTTGAAAAAATATCCAGGCAAGTATTCTGAGTATATTTTAAGAAAATACGATATGCTTTTGTTGGAACATAAAGGCAATTTAAACAAAAAAAATTATTACAAAATGTTGCGTCTTGAACTAGATAAATTGCTGATGGCATCAAGGCACATGTGCGACAATCCTGACCTGCTTAAGGCGTTGGGCGAACAAAAACAAATCTTTGTAAACAACATGGAAAAGTTTGAAGAAACATTAAAAGCCCCACCTATCGCTGCACCTAAAAAAGAAGAAGCGAAAAAATCCGCAGCAAAAGCCGCGCCTGCTAAAAAAGCGGCAGCAAAGAAAAAGGCCGCAGCAAAGAAAAAAGCCGCACCTGCAAAGAAAAAAGTTGATCCACAATTCAAATGGCTTGTTGAGAGAGAAGAACCAACCTTGCCACCAGTTATTCCAGAAGTCAAGCAAGAAACACAAACGGAAAAGCAAGATAGTAAGTCAATTATTATCCCCCCAGGTTTATTCTTAGATAGTATGATAGATGACAATATAAATGTCCCACTAACAATTAGTGAGAAGTTTATACCAGAAAAGAATAAAACAACGGTCGTAAATATTTCAGAACTTACAAATGCCGAATTTGAAATGTAAAAAAACGCACAATTTTGTGCGTTTTTTTATAATTCAATAATTAAAAATCAAATGAGTTATTTTTTTGCATCTTAGGTGTCATTCTAGATGTACGACGAATTGCTTCACGAATTTCAGCAGTTTTCTCTGGATTTAATTCAACAATTTCATTAATATATGCTTTTGTTTCTGAAACCAATGCAACTACTTCTTGCTTAGAATTTGGCAATGCAAGCCATTTATTCCAATCAATAGAGCACAAACCGTTTAATTGATAAGTAAATAAAATGCTTATATGTTTTTGTAAATCTCTTGACAATTTAAACTTTTCTACAACTTTTTTTGCAAGTTCGGTTTGTCTATTGTATTCAGAAGTATTTTCTCTAATTTGTTCACAAGCTTGAATTGTAATAACATTATCTAATAGATTTGCCATAGTTCTCTCCTTAATATTTCATGGTTATTATAAAGCATATAAAACCACTTGTCAATATGTTTTGTCAAAAATTTTTTCAATTTTTTGTAAAATTAGGGTTGTATTTTACTCACTTATATTGTATAATAAACTCAATAAAGAGGTGAATATGCAATATTTATTAAGTTTTAGCGATTTCTGGGCAAAAGTTCAATTGTTTTTCCATGAAATGAACCAGGTAGTCAAAATTTTAATTATTTCAGTTTTACTTGTAGTTGCCTTGCTTTGCCTTATCAGGTTTTTAAAACCAAAATACTCAGCAGATAAAAATAAGCTCAGAATATTCCCATTAATTTTATTTGCAATATTCCTAGGTCTTGCCTGCTTTGTAATTTTCATTTAATTGTAAAAATCGTTTGCAATTTAATATTTTTATGCTATAATACCCAAGTTTAAAGGAGATTTTATGTTTAATTTTATGTTAGATTCATTGCCACCAGATTGGATCGTTGCTTCATTCCCAATTATCAGATATGTATTAATGTTCATAATCGCAGCAGCAGCTATCGTTTTAATTATAGTAACACTTATGCAAGAACATGATGATAACGGAAGCGCAAATGTTATCACTGGTGCATCAGAAAGTTATTACACACAAAACAAAGGCGAAACAACACAAGGCAAATTGAAAAAAGTTACAATCGCTATGGCTTCAATTATTGCAATTTCAATCGTTCTTTTCTTTGTAACTTTGCTTGTATACGCTGGCGCTTAGAAAGAATCAAAAATAAAACTAGCCGAATTGGCTAGTTTTTTTATAACTTAAAATGATGTGTAAGAAGTTCGCTTGCTTTATAAACTTGATAATCACTTGGCGACCTAGCAACTATTACATCCATATCGGCGTTAAATTCAACAATTAATTGCCTGCACATTCCGCACGGAAAACAATATTCGCTCAAATCGCCACCAATTATTGCTATGGCCACAAAATCTTTTTCACCTTCGCTTACCGCTTTGCAAATTGTTGTCCTTTCCGCACAACTTGAAACCGGATATGACGAATTTTCAACATTGCAACCCGTAAACACTTTTCCGTTTTTACAAAGAACTGCCGCTCCAACTTTAAAATTTGAATAAGGTGCGTAAGCATATTTTTGTGCGTTTATTGCTTGTTCAATAAGTTTTGAATATTCCATATCATTCCCCTTATTTTTATAATAACCAATTTTCGTCACTTTACAAAATAAATTATAGCAAAAAAACTAGGCTTATAACCTAGTCTTTTATTGAGCAAATAGAAATTCAATATCTGTTTTAGTTGTCAAATTAACATTTTAAAAAACTGTAAAGTCCGAAAAAACAAAAAAACTCAGCGTTGATGCCGAGTTTATTTGGCGCCCCCTGTAAGATTCGAACTTACGACCTATCGGTTAACAGCCGAGTGCTCCACCGCTGAGCTAAGGAGGCATATTTCATGCTTGCATGGAGCATTTTAATACATTTCTGCGCCCATGTCAAGCATTTTATGAAAATATTTTTTATTTTTTAACTTCTTTTTCTCAAACTCTCTTGAACTGCATTTTTCCAATCTTCGGTTGCTGGAATAAATTGACCTGTTGCTGTTCTAATTTGAGTTCCCGTGGCAGTTGTTGTCAAGTCCATATTTGATGCATTAAATCCATAGATTGTTACTGTCATTTTGATTTCACTGGTCAAATAACTTTGGTCTTTTGCCAAAAATCCAATTAAAACTGAATATGGATCTTCGCCTTTCGCAAGAACATTTGTGAAATAAATATATTTGCCATTTTCTTTTGCAAGGTCGACATATATTTGATTTCCTGGCAAGCCATCAAGTTGCCCGTTTGCTATTTCGTTAATATTTGACACATTGTATATATCAGATTTATGAGTTTCGTCAAGCCTAATGAAAAATTTACTTGATATGTCATTTCCTGCTGCATCAGTGAATTTGACTGACATTGCAAAACTTGTATAGCCTGCAAAACTTGAACTCAATGGGTTTTCAATCGTAATTGCCTTTTTAAAAGTAACAATGTTACCCGTCACTTCTTCCGAATAAATTGAGTGCTCTATTTGCGTTACCGCTGGCACTGCATCAAAAGTTAAATCGTATTTTGCTTCAACTTTTTGCTCTGCTGGCCAGAAAATGATAATTATCAAAGCAATAACAAGCAAAAGTACAACTGCGGACATCGCATAAGTTGCATTTCTGATACGGCGTTGTTTCCTTTGGTTTAACTCTTCAACGCTCATCGCTTTTTCAACGACATTCAAGTTTTTGTCGTCAACTTTTTCTTTCGCTAGGTTTTCAGCATTCTCCGCCGCTGCCGCATCTGGTTTTTTAGGCGCTGCTTTTGGTGGCTCTGGCTTTGTTGGTTTTGTGTTTTCCGCCTTCGCGACTTCTGGTTTAGCGGGTTTTACTTGCTCAGGTTCTATTTCCTTTGGAGTTTCAACTTTTTGCGCTTTTTCAGGTTTAGGTGCAGCGTTTGGAGTTTCTTTCTTTGGAGCAGATTTAGGCGCGGCTTTTGGCATATCCGCCTTTGGTGCTGCTTTTGGAGCGGTTTTTGGAGCAGTAGGCTTTTGTGGAGCATCTGCTTTTGGCGCTGCCTTTGGTTTTGGTGGTTGAACAGGAGGTTGAGGTGACTTTGGCGCTGCTGGCTTAGGTGCTGCCACAGGCTTTTGAGGTGGTTTTGGTGCAGCCGCTTGAACTGGTGGTTTACCAGGTGCTTTTGGCGGCATTTTATTTTCCATATTTTCAGCCATATAAATCCCCCTTTTATCTTTTTCTTAATTTTACAAAATTAAAATTGTTTTGTCTACTAATTTTAACAAAATTGAATATATACGCCCAAATTCTTCAAAATAAAACTATGAGAAGTTTTATAATTACTTTAATATTTATAAGCGTTGTTGGCGTGCTGTTTGCCCTTCCGCTCACAATAAATTCGTTCATTAGCGATAGTCCGCTTTACAAAGAAGAAAAGCAAGAAATCATCGACCATGAATACACAAACGAAGAAAATGCAGATTTTGGGCAAATCAAAAGCGTTCAAAAAGTTGAAAAAGTGCCTTATTATGGACAAATTGAGCATATATTCACCCACTGCTTAATCGCTTATCCAAAACTTGCATTTGACAATAGCAATCCAATGGCTTACAACTACGCTCGCGATTGCATTACATCAACAGAATTTTTAAACTTATTAAACGAACTTTACAAAAACAACTATGTTCTTATTAATATAAACACGCTTTTTACAAATAAAAATGGAAAAATAGAAAAATGTAAAATTTATGTTCCAAAAGGTAAAAAACCGCTGGTTATGTCGTTTGACGATGTCGTTTACGACCATAGGAAAATGAAAAACGGAATGGTTGATAAAATAGCAATAAACGCTAACGGCAAAGTTGTGAGTGAAACATTTGAAAATTGGCAAAACGGCAGCGGAAAACTTGTTCAAAGTTATACAAGTGAATTTATTTCGATTTTGGATAAATTTGTTGAAAAACACCCAGATTTTAGCATAGATGGCGCAAAAGGAACGATTTGTTTAACTGGATTTGACGGCGTTTTAGGCTATAGGACATCATCAAATAACACTGAAAATCGAGAAAGCGAAATTGAAAAAGCCAAGAAAGTTGTTCAAAAACTTAAAAATAATGGCTGGACTTTTGCTTGCCATTCCTACGGACATTATCACATGAACAAAATAACTGACGAAAAATTTAAAGAAGAAATTGCACTTTGGCAATCGGAAGTTGAACCTATAATTGGCAAAACAAAGATTTATGTCTACCCTTATGGCGAATGGCAACTCAACAACAATGACAACAGTTTCACAAACAAACATCAGATGTTAATAAATGCTGGATTTGAATTATATTGCGGCGTTGGAAGCAAACAATTTTTTGGCTATTTACCATTAAATCAAACAGCAAACAAAACGCTTTTCATGGACAGAATACCAATCGATGGTTACAGTTTGGAAAACAACCAAAAATATCTATCTCGAATTTTCGATGCTGACAAAGTCATTGATTATAAGTCAAGAAAAAATTTTGCATAAAAAAACCGCTTTAAAAGCGGCTTAAAATTATTTCTTATTTGCTTCGATATAATTGATTATATCTCCAACGGTTTTTAAATTCATTGCATCTTCGTCTGGAATTGAAAGACCAAATTCTTCTTCAACAAGCATTAACATTTCTACCATATCAAGTGAGTCTGCACCCAAATCTTCAATTAATTTAGCGTTTAATTGAACCTTGTCTTTTGAAATGTTAAGTTGAGATGCAAGCATTTCAATAACTTTTTCTGAAACCATTTTTTCCTCCAAATAATATTTTACTTGCATAGTGTAACATATATTCAAAAGTTTTCAAACTAATTTTACAAATATAAAATTTTGTGTTAATATCAAATCATGAGCGACAAAAAACAGATTCTTGAAATTCTAAAAAATAAATTTCCAGCGGCAGATTGCGAATTGCATTTTAACAACAATTATGAACTTATTGTTGCTGTTATTTTGTCCGCGCAATGCACAGATAAACGCGTTAATCTTGTCACTCCTAACCTATTTAAAAAATATCCAACTGTTAAAGATTTGGCAAATGCTGACGAACAAGAACTAAAAAATATTATTCATAGTTGCGGATTTTACAACAATAAATCAAAAAATTTAATCGCTATGGCAAAAGATGTTTGCCAAAAATTTGGCGGAGAAATTCCATCAGATTATGACGATTTAATATCCCTAAGTGGTGTTGGAAGAAAAACTGCGAATGTTGTTATGGCTGTCGGCTTTGGAAAAGATGCAATCGCAGTTGACACGCATGTTTTCAGAGTTTCAAATAGGCTTGGAATAAAAAGCAAAAACCCTTTAGAATGTGAAAAACAACTTCAAAAAATTTTTGACCAAAAAGATTGGACGCATCTTCACTATTTATTAGTGCTGTTTGGAAGATATTATTGCAAGGCAATTAAGCCAGAATGTTCAAACTGCGAACTTAAAGAATTTTGCAAATATAATAAAAATTTGCAAAAAATGGAGAAAAATAGCAAAAAATAGTTGTTTTTTATAAATTTCTTTGCTATTCTCTTAAAGAAAATTGAAATATCCAATTTTCCTGGTTTGCGAAATTACTTTTGCGGGTTGCAGTAATTTCGCTTTTTTAATTGATATTTTATTGTAATATGTGTTATACTTTTATAGAAAATTCAATGAGGTTTATATGTTTTTAGATAAAGTTAAAATCAAAATTCAAGCAGGAAATGGCGGCGATGGCGCTGTTTCTTTTCATAGAACAAAATTAACAATGAATGGCGGACCAGATGGCGGCAATGGCGGTAAAGGCGGCGATATAATTTTTGTTGCAAAAAACGACTTGAACACCCTTTACTCTTTCAAATTCCAAAAAAAATTCAAGGCTGGCGATGGCGAGCGTGGTGGCAAACAACTTTGCCAAGGTAAAGACGGCGAAGATGTTATCATTCCAGTTCCATGCGGAACAATAATCAAAGATGCCGAAACAGAAAAAGTTCTTGCCGACTTAACTAAAGAAAACGAAAAAGTTAGAATTTTGCGTGGTGGCAATGGCGGTCGTGGCAACAATTTTTACGCAACTCCAACAAGGCAAGCGCCACACTTTTCTCAAAGCGGAGAAAGAACAAAACAATATGAAGTTGTTTTGGAATTAAAAACAATCGCCGATGTCGGCTTGGTTGGCTATCCAAATGTTGGCAAATCAACTCTCCTGTCCGTTATAACAAATGCAAGGCCAAAAATTGCAAACTATCATTTCACAACACTCACACCTAACCTTGGCGTGGTTGATTATTTTGGAAACACTTTCGTTCTTGCAGACATTCCAGGGCTCATTGAAGGCGCAAGCGAAGGCGTTGGCTTAGGGCACGAATTTTTAAAGCATGTCGAACGCGTAAGGCTTATTCTTCACATGATAGACATTTCAGGCTTTGAAGGTAGAGAACCTTTTGAAGACTATGAGAACATAAATCGCGAACTTAAAAATTACAGCGAAAAACTTGCTTCTCTTAAACAAATCATCGTTTTCACAAAATGCGATTTGCTTCCAAATGATGTTTTAAACGAAAAAATTGCAGATTTTAAATCAAAATTGAATGACAAAAACGCTATTATTTTAACAATTTCTTCAATCACCAGCCTTGGTCTTGACGAACTTAAAAAGACAATCTGGGAAAACATCAAAGATATTCCAAAACCAACTCCAATGGAAATTGAACTTGAAGAACTAGACAAACGCGACACATCAAGTTTGACAATCACAATTGAAGAAGACGGCGCTTATAGGCTTGAAGGCGGACTCATTGACAATCTTTCTCGCGGCATAATCTTAGACGATATGGAAAGTTTTGCTTACTTCCAAAAACGCTTAAAACAAGACGGAATTTTAGATAAATTAAAAGAATATGGCGCACAAGACGGCGACACAATTCGAATTAAAGACATTGAATTTACAATGGTAGATTAATAAAACGCTCCGAGATTTGGAGCGTTTTTAAATTTGATATTGACAATCAACATAATGTATTGTATCATATAAATAAATATATACTCAAATTTAAGAGGTGCTTATGAAGAAAAAATATGCGAAGATAAAAAACTATCAAAATGCACACGACACTTTCAAATACAACACTGAAAGATATTGTCAAATAATTGCCAAGAAATATGGAGAAAACCAAAAGCAAGTTAAAGAATATTTTAGCAAATTCTTCGACTTCTTAAATTCAAAAGGTCTTTTAACCGACAATGTTAGAAAAAGAATCAATCAAAACATCAAAACCTTAACTCTGCAAAGAAATAGTGTTGCAGATATCGGTCAAGGAACAATGGGTGCTTACATGTCTGATAAAAATCTTTTACGCCTTGCTCCAAGGTTTCGCTACAACAAAGAACATGTTTTAGCGCATGAATTCACTCACCTTTTAACATCAAGTTGCAACTTTAACAAAAGTCGCTACACAAATATATCTTCTATTGGCAAAAATGCACAAGAATTTTATCAAAAAATTGGTTTTACAACACAAGAAATAAGCACAAAGTTTGAATATGAAGAATATTCAGGTTCATTTAGCAAAGAAGATTTTAAAAACATTTTATTAGAAGTAATGGATTATGTTTTAGACTCATCAGTTAGCGAAATCCAAGCTAATTATCAAAATGTGTTACATAGAGATATTAATTTTATTCCAGGAATGGTTATAAATCTTGGCGAATTAGACTTGTTAGATGATAGTTTTATTGACGAAAATGCCCAGAACGCCCTATTTGTAGAGAGAGAGAGAGAGAGAGAGAGAGAGAGAGAGAGAGAGAGAGATATAAACAAATTTATAAATACCAATTTTAAATCACCAAATAGAATGGCGTTTGTTGTTAACAATTATTCAGTTTTTGATGTTAACTATGACGGCAAAAATTTTGTTGTTAGTGCATACATGTCTGATCTCGCAGATTTAGAATACGAAAATTATGTTCAAGATAACTTATATTTAACTGAGGGTGCAACAGAACTTCTAGCAAGAATGTTCGATTGCCAATACCAAAACAAAGATTTAATTTCAATGTGTGCATATAACATGAACACAAAATATTGCGAACTTTTGTATCGCATATATGGTGATGAATTCTTTGAAGCCTTTTTTGGACAATCAAACGAGCATCTCAGAGACTTAATGGGGCTTGAAGATGAAGAATATAATTTATTCACAGCAAATATAAACATGTTGTTAGAATCAAATTCAAAAGAAGAAATGGAAACTCTTCACTCATTGATTATGGACACAATCATTTCATGTTTTGCAGATCACTTGATAAACAATATAATCAACAACACAGACATGTTCTTTAATTCAAGAGAAATTGAAGTAGCAATCGAAAAGTCAATTTTGGAATTTAGCACAAGTATGTATGACGGACTTGGGAACAACCCAGCATACTATCAAAAGTATTTAAGACAAAGCAGTTTGGCAAATTTATATAACGATTGCGTAGAAGCCTTGCAAAATGTTATTCAACTTGACGAAGTCGCAAATATAATTGGCTACGAAGAAGTTGCTAAAATTCAAAATGTTGGATATATGTCAGAAAAGCGCGCAAAAGACTTTTATTCAGACATAAATTTCATGAACGACAACTCTTACTTCTTCACTAAAAACAATCTCACTCAAATTAATCCAACCGACTACTTGAATGGTAAAGAATTGGAAGTCTGCGATGTCAACAAACAAGAATATTTGCGCAAAAAAGCAAAATTGCCAACAATGCGACAAATGAATACTTGGTATCAAAATTATAACAATTCGTTAAATAAAGATTAAATAAACAGCCATTTGGCTGTTTTTTATTTACATAATGCATAATAAATGCTATAATCAAATACATGAAAAAAGTATTAATTGCAACCACAAATTATGGTAAATATCAAGTCTATAACGCCATTTTTAGCGAACTTGGCATCGAAACTTGCAACCTTAACGACTTAGATTTGTCAGCCAAAATTGAAGAAAACGGCGCAAATGAACTTGAAAACGCGGTTATCAAAGCCAAAGCATATCACGAATTAACCGGACTCCCTGTCTTGTCTAACGACAGCGGTCTAATCATTAACAAATTTGCTTCAAAAGACCAGCCAAAGGAACTCGTCAGACGCTACAACGGCAAAGAACTCACCGACCAAGAACTTCTCAATGTCTACATAGAAAAACTAACAAATGTTGGCGGCAAAAGCAAAGGACATTTCGTTGTTGCCCTTGCACTTATAGACGAAAACGGCAAACTTCACACAAAATTGTTTAACCCAAAGCGTTACTTCATTAATAAACCAAGCCTAGTAATGGTTTCAGGCATTCCTTTGTCTTCGCTTGCTTATGATAAACACACAAAAAAATATATGAGCGAAATGACAGCCGAAGAAATGAACACCTACGAAGGTAAAGCAATGAAAGCACAAAAGAAATTTATACAAAAAGTGTTCAAAAAAACTGGGAATTAATCCAGTTTTTTTAAATATGCATCTTACTCATATCTGGAAGTCCATTGCCTTCAAGATTGCGGTTAAATGTTAGCGATTTGCAACTCGCAAGCAATTTGTACTTGACCATATCCGGAGTTAATAAAGGATTTTTTTCAAAGATTAGCGCACATACTCCAGCTATCATTGGTGTTGCAACACTAGTTCCGCTTAGAACTGTGTAATTCTTTGATGGCTCAATACTGCATGAGTTAATATTCACTGCTGGCGCAATTAAATCTGGCTTATATCGCCTTAGCGCAGGTCCGCGCGATGAGAAATTTGCAATTTCAAAAAAGTTTGTGTTAAATTCGTCATTGTCAAGTCTGTTGTCATTCATTCCGCCAACAGTTATTATCTTTGCACTCGTTCCTGGAGATTTGATTGTTTGATATTCAGGCCCGCTGTTCCCTGCCGCAGCAACAACCACAACACCCCTGTCCCAAAGTGCCTCTGCGCCTTTCATTATTGGGTCATTAATGCCAAGCGGTTCACTGCCAAAACTCATGCAAACAACTTTAATATTATATTTTTTATAGTTGTCATATACCCATTGCATCGCTTCCAAAATTACAATCGCACTCGCTTCGCCGGCATTGTTCAATGCTTTTATTGAAATTATGTTGCTTTCAGGTGCAATACCTTTAAATTTCCCGCCACTCAAACAGCCATTACCGCTTCCTACACCCGCAACAAATGTTCCGTGGCCGTTGTCATCGTATGGTGTTTTTCTATCATTAAACAAGTCTATAAATTTAATTATTCTGTTTTTACAAATTGTGAAATCTCCGTGCGGTTTAATTCCAGTGTCTATATAACAAATCGTCACGCCCTTACCTGTCAATTTTTCATCAATGTTAAGCACTTTTCGCGCCACATTCATCAGTGCCATAACGCTCGACTGCTTGGTTATAAACTTCACCCAACTGCGATTACATAGGTCAATGATTTCACTCGGATTTGCCTCAATCGCCACTGCCTTTATAAATGGAAATTCGGCAACAACTCGATGTTTGCCTTTAAAATATCGTTTTGCTGACACCAAATTTTCAACATAGGCAATGCAATTTATGTGCATATTATCACTCATTGCCATCACAGAAAATAAATCTTTGTCCAACTTGTTTAAATTTTTCACATCGCCCCCGCTATTTTATTCTATTCAGTAAATTTTGAAGTGTTCGTTGTTGGTCAGGCGTGAGATAATCTTTCACCATTTCCACCGAAGATGAAATTTTGTTGAAATCAAATGTGCCGTTGGCCTTTGAAGATTGAACTTCACTAAGAAGTTTATGCATCATTTCACCTTGACTCATCGATGAATATTCTTGAACTTTGCTCTTAACAAACTCTTCATTCATTGAATTTTTTTCGCTTTTAAGGCAACTTTTTTGCTCACATTTACCATTTTCTTCTGCAAAATCATAAAGATTTTTCGCCATACCCGCTCCTTTTTTAACTAAATTATTATATGCCGCATATATATTTATTGTTAGAAAGGGAGTAAATTTGAATTTCAATAATTTATTTAATTCCAATAATTCACAATTTCAAGAAAATAGCGTTGACAAAAGTTCAAACGCTAATTTATCACTCTATCCTGAGTGCCAAAATTGCGGTTATAACAATCAAAATAAACAATTCGAGCAAATTAACGAGACAAATCAAAATCAAGCTCAGAATGCAAATTTGAGCAGCATTTTACAATTATTAAGTCTGTTCAATGCAAAAAAAATGGACATGACCACTCTGCTTGCATCTCCACTTGGCAAAAAACTTGGCATAAATGAAAATTTGGCATCAATGCTGTCGCTTTTAAACACTAAAAATCAATCAAAAACATTATCAAACACTCAGAAAGAGACATTGCCTAAAATAGACTCACTAGGACGCCTAAAATGAGCCAAAATTATAGTATACATTCAATAAAAGTCGCACAAACTACAAATATGAAAACAATAGTATTCACAGGTGGTGGCACCGCCGGTCATATCATGCCAAATGTGGCGCTTTTCCCAGAAGCAAAAAAACATTTTGACAAAATCGCCTACATAGGTTCTTCTGGCATGGAAAAACAAATCATCGGCTCAGAGAAAGATGTAGATTTCTATGAAATAGATGCTGTCAAATTGGTAAGGAGTTTAACACTTAAAAATTTGGCAATTCCTTTCAAATTGCATAAATCAATAAGGCAAGCAAAAAAAATACTCAAAAAATTGCAACCAAATGTTGTATTTTCAAAGGGCGGATATGTATCATTGCCAACAGTTATCGCCGCAAAAAAACTAAAAATTCCGGTAATAAGTCACGAATCAGATATGACAATGGGATTGGCGAACAAAATCATCTATCGCTATTCAGATAAAATGTTGACAACTTTTGAATGCACGGCGAAAGGTAAATCAAAATGCGTGTTTGTGGGGTCGCCTATCCGCGAAAAAGTCTTGAAAGGAAATAAGAATAACCTAAATTTACATTTTGGCAATAAACCAAATATTCTGTTCTTCGGCGGTAGTCTTGGTGCAAAAAAAATCAATGACGCAGTGGAAAATGCCTTGCCAGAATTAACAAAAAAATACAACATCATTCATCTAACCGGCAAGGGTAAAAAAATTAATTTAAAAACAATTTATCCGAATTATTATCAACAAGAATATGCCAACAATATTGAAGACTTTTTTAATCTCGCCGACTTAGTTGTTACTCGTGGGGGTGCGAATGCCCTATTTGAACTTTTAGCGATTCAAAAACCAATGTTAATTATACCATTACCAAAAGCTGAAAGTCGTGGCGACCAACTTGACAATGCTAAATATTTTTCTGAAAAAGGCTACGCAAAAGTGCTGTATCAAGAAAACTTAACAACAAAAACTTTACTAAATGCACTTGACGAACTTGAAAAAGATAAAGAAAAGATAAAAAAGGCAATGGAAAAAGCACCACAAAAAAACTCAAATCAAAAAATCATGGAAATAATAGCCAAAACAGCAAAATAAAAATGCTCAAAGTAATGAGCATTTTTTATTTTTCCTGGTTTTAAGATTTATGCTATCGCGCCAGAATATTTGTAATATTTTCCGCTTGCATCAACAATTCCGTTTTCATTATAAAGCGTGTCATCTACTTTTGTGAAGCCTAAACCTGTAATTGCTGTCGCATCTGCACTGTCAACATAAATTGTTGTTAACTTGCTGCAACCACTAAATGCACCATATTTAATTGTTGTAACGCTTGCAGGCAATACAATACTTTCCAAACTTGTGCAACCATTAAAACAAGAACTTGGTATTGAAGTAATATTTCCTTTAATAACCACTGATGTTAAACCACTGCAATTTCGGAATGCATAATCTCCAATGCTGGTCACGCTGTTTGGGATTGTGATTGTTGTTAAACCACTGCAACCAGAGAATGCACCATTTCCAATACTAGTTACGCTGTTTGGGATTGTGATTGTTGTTAAACCACTGCAACCAGAGAATGCCCAACCTCCAATGCTGGTTACGCTGTCTAGGATTGTGATTGTTGTTAAATTACTGCAATTTCCGAATGCGCCGTCTCCAATACTTGTTACGCTGTTTGGGATTGTGATTGATGTTAAACCTTTGCAAGAGTGGAATGCATAGTTTCCAATGCTGGTCACGCTACCATCAGTAGGAATAACACTATTTTTACAACCAATAATTAGAGTTTTGCTTGCTGTTTCAATCAAACAATTTCCTGCACTATGATAGTTTGCATTTCCTTCTGCAACTTTTATTTCTTCTAAAGCACTGCAATATAGGAATGCATTCGTTCCAATGCTGGTTACTTTGTCTGGGATTGTGATTGAGGTTAATCCGTTGCAACTTTCGAATGCATTCTTTCCAATGCTGGTTACGCTGTCTGGGATTGTGATGGATTTTAAACCGCAATTATAGAATACACGATTTCCAATACTGGTTACGCTGTCTGGGATTGTGATGGATTTTAAATCAGTGTAACTAGAGAATGCTCCATCTCCAATGCTGGTCACTGAAAGACCATTTAGTTTTGCAGGAATTTCATAAGTTGTACCTGCTGAAATATATCTTGACACACTTAATTCACCATTAGATTTTGCAAATATTGCTTTACTGTCTGTTGCTAAATATGGATTGTTTTCTGAAATTGTAATAGTAATGCTTGAAACATTAGTTGGCAACCAAGAAGCGTCATTTATTCCAGCGCCAATGCACATTGATGTTAAACCACTGCAATTTCCGAATGTCCATTGCCCACCAATGCTGGTTACACTGTCTGGTATTGTAATAGATGTTAAAGCATCGCAACCTGTGAATGCATAATCTCCAATGCTGGTTACGCTGTTTGGGATTGTAATAGATGTTAAATCAGAGCAATTTTTGAATACTTGATAAAGTTCAGTCACTGCATATTTATTTGAATCCTGACTAATGCCAATAAATTTTGGAATATTTACTATTGTTACACCATCGTTAGGAACAAATTTTCTGAGTTTTGCTGTGTAGGTGTTTGTATTTGCATAAGTTGAAGCGCTGAGAGTTGAAACACTATTTGTTGGAATTGATGAAAGTGTTACGGTATTTCCATTTGAATCTAACAGGTCAAAATACCATGTTCCTTGGTCGTCTGTGTATTGGTATTTGCCATAAGATGTGTTTGTTGAGTTTTGTGTTACGCCTGTAGGCAAGAAAACTTTAAGATTTGGTTCTGCAACCCTCCAAGCATTGTCTTTACCTGCGGTTTTGCCTGTTGTGTCTGCATTGATTAATAGATTTGTTGCTTCGGCAGCACCATACCAAATTTTTGCACCTGTAGAAAAAGCATCTGATGCAATTATATATGTTATATTAGTGCTATTATTAAGTTTTAACCTTAAATTTGTGCAGCCTTCAAACGCTCTTGAACCAATTAATATTGTTTTCATAGCTGTTGGGTCACCTGAAATTGTGATTTCACCATCTTTTTTGCCTTCTGAGATGATGTCGTCAATATTAATTTCTGGTTTTTCTTCTGTTGTAACATCAACTTCAATTGGTTTAACAACTTCTGTTATTTTCCAACCTTCTGCTGCTGCGTCTGCATCGCCTTGGAGCGTTTCGAGTGTGAGATAAACTTCAATTTTGTTGATTGATGTTGTTCCGTCAACAAAACCGCCACCTTCTAGGTCGTTAGAACCTTTAAAGCCTTCACCTTCAATGACAAACTTTGCATCTGTTGCAAACAAATCTACAAATGTTGTTGCTGTTTTTGCAAACTTGTTTAGAGTTGAACCTGTTGCGTAGTAAAAGTAGCCGTCACCGGACCCTACCCAGTTTGTGCCAAAGAAACTTGAACTCGTTTTTATTAACTTTGTTGCGTCAGCGAGTTCAACTGGCGTTTCTCCGTTGTAAAACTTATACGATAGTTTTACTCTTGCATAAAAGTTGACAGATTTCTCGTTCGCTCTTATGCCTGCTGCATTGACTGTAATCTCTTCACCTGGTTGGGCGTTTGTTTCGTCAAACAACAAAAATGTGGTTGTTGTTTCGCGCGTCCAAATGCCTTCGTCTGGTGTTTTGCCAAAACCTTTGTAGTCAATGATGATACCTTGATCCATGCTCAATGTACCTGTGGCTTGACGCTTTGCTTGATAGAAAGCTCCAGTGATACCAATTGCGAGCGCCAGGCACAACAAAAGCGCTACTGCAATGATTGCCACTTTTAGGCTTCTTGTTTTTGTTTTATTATTCATACATTTCTCCTTTTGTATTTTCATTCATGGGAATTATAACACACCATTTGTGAAAACTACAAACTTTTTTAACAATTTTTTTACGAATTTCCTTAGTAACAAGTAAAATGAAATTAGAAAACAAAATTATTATTCTCAAAGGTTAAGTTTTTATGAGCGAATTTAAGAAAATCTTACTTGATTTAATGAAACTTAATAATATTTCCACTTTTGTTGAATTAAGCGCTTGCACAGGAATTCCAATTAGCACGATGTCGCATTGGTTTAATGAAGATAAAATTCCAAGCGTTTCAAACTTAATTACTTTGTCCAAATTCTTTCAAGTTTCCATTGATAAATTGTTGGGTGTGGAAGAAATTAAAAGCGAGCAAGCGATAACAGAAGATAAGAAAATAGAAAGCGAGTTGTTTTACAAATTTAGAAAATTATCACAAAATGAAAAAAGACTAATAATCGCCTATTTAGACGGATTATTAGCCTAATTTAATTTGATTTTAATTAATCCATTATTTACTTGTTAATACGAACATTTATGCAGTTTCTTCTGTGTATTTACTTGAAAATTGACTGTTATACAAATCTGCGTAGAAGCCGTTTGCTGCTAAAAGTTGTTTATGTTTACCCTTTTCAATAATGTTGCCGTCTTTCATAACCAAAATTAAGTCGGCATTTTTTATTGTTGAAAGTCTATGAGCGATAACAAAACTTGTTCTATTTTTTGTCAATTTATCCATTGCTTTTTGTATTAATTCTTCCGTTCTGGTATCAACTGAACTTGTTGCTTCATCAAGGATTAACATTGGTGCATTTTGTATCATTGCCCTTGCAATTGTCATAAGTTGTTTTTGTCCCGCAGAAATTGCTGTGTTATCATCAAGAACCATATCATAGCCATTTGGTAGTGTTCTAATAAAGTGGTCTACGCCGCATGCTTCGCAAGCCTTTACAATTTCTTCATCAGAAACATTTTCCTTGTTGAAAACCAAATTTTCTTTAATTGTTCCTTCAAACAACCATGTATCTTGCAAAACCATTCCAAAAAGGTTATGTATATTTTCACGCGTCAAATCGCTGGAGGGAATACCATCAATAGTTATTTGTCCATCGTTTAATTCATAAAATCTCATAAGCAAGTTAACAAGTGTTGTTTTACCTGCACCTGTTGGGCCAACAATTGCTATTTTTTGCCCTGCTTTCACTTTTGTGCTGAAATCTGGAATGATAATTTTATTTTCATCGTATCCAAATTTAACATTTTTAAATTCAATATTTCCTTTAACTTGGCTAGGCTCTAAAACAAGAGTTTTTGAACTTTCGTCAGATAATTCTTGCTCTTCTAAGAAAGAGAATACTCTTTCACTTGCCGCCGCCCCAGATTGAATGTTTGTGAACGCTTGGGCGATTTGTGACAATGGTTGCGTGAACAAACGGATATAAATCATAAATGACACGATTGAGCCAATTCCGATTGTTCCGTTCATAACAAGAAGTGCACCAGAAATACACACTGCAACATAGCCGAAATTTCCGATAAATCCCATTAATGGTCCCATAAGTCCTGAGAAAAATTGAGATTTCCATGCATTTACATACAATTTTTTATTGATTTTTCCGAAACTTTTAATAGTTTCATCATTTGCGTTTGAAACTTTAACAATGTCATGTCCGGAATAAATTTCTTCAATATGTCCGTTTAATTCTGCTAATGAATTTTGTTGTGCATTAAAATATTTTTGCGATTTTGCCATGATAACTGCCATAATAACAAAACCAACCAAAGTTGCTGCAATAGCGATAAATGCCATTATCCAGTTTGTGATAAACATCATAACAAGCGAGCCAATTAAAAGCGCTGAGGAACTTATGATTGTAACAACGCTGTTGCTGATTGTATATCCTAATGTGTCAACATCGTTAACGATTGTGCTTAAAATTTCTCCATAAGTTGTTTTATCATAATATTTGAATGGAATATTATTCATTTTTTTAGAAATATCTTGCCTTAATTCTTTGCTTAATTTATTTGAAACAACAACGGTGATGTAGTTTTGTAAATAGTTAAATAAGAAACCAGCCGAATAAAATGAAACCAAAATCAAGCCGATTTTTAATACAAAATCAAAATCAATTCCAATCATCATGTTGTTGGTTATATGATTTGTTAAATCTGACAAATAGTTAGGTCCTAAAATTATAAGCACAGTTCCAGCGACTGCTAAGAAGATTGCGCAAAAAATTAAAGGAAAATATTTTTTGCTATATTTCATTAATTTGACAAGAGAGCCTTTAAAATCTTTTGCTTTTTCAGTCTTATGTTTTGGCATATTATAACTCCTCCTTGCTTAATTGTGACAAAGCAATTTCTTTGTAAACTGGGCAATTTTTTAACAATTCTTCATGTTTACCAATTCCCACCATATTGCCGTTGTCCAAAACGATAATTTTATCTGCATTTTTGATTGTTCCAATTCTTTGAGCAACAATCAAGCAAGTTGTGCCTTTGAGTTCTTTGTTAATCGTTCTTCTCAATGCTTTATCTGTCTTATAGTCAAGTGCTGAGAATGAGTCATCAAAAATGAGTATTTCTGATTTTCTCGCAAATGCACGCGCTATTGACAAACGCTGTTTTTGACCGCCAGAAACATTCTTCCCCCCTTGCGAGATGTGAGAATCGTAGCCGTCTGGCATTTTTTCAACAAAGTCTTTGGCTTGTGCTTGTTTAATTGCAAGTTGAATTTCTTCTTGACTTGGTTTGCCTTGTTTACTTTCACCAAAGCCAACATTTTCATTTATTGTCCCTGTAAACAAAACCGACCTTTGAGCAACATAGCCAACAATATTATATAAGTTTTCAAGTTTATAATTTTTTACATCAACTCCATCAACTAAAATTTCACCTTCGGTGGCATCATAGAATCTTGGCACAAGGTCAATAAGTGTGCTTTTACCGCTACCAGTTGAACCAATAAAGGCTATCGTTTCGCCTTTATTTGCTTTAAATGAAATGTTTTTCAATACATATTCATCAGCGTTTGGATATTTGAAACAAACATTTTTAAATTCAACTGTTCCTTCTTCGGTAGGCTTAGCACCTTCGCCGTCTTCAATGCTTGACTTTGTTTCTAACACTTCGTTGATACGCTTTGCTGATACAGATGCTCTTGGAAGCATGATAAATATCATGACAAGCATAATAAATGACATAATAACTTGAACTGCATACGACATAAATACAACCATGTCACTAAACAATGCAATTTTGTCCATGCCAGACGCCGCTTCAATGATATACGCTCCAACCCAATAAATCGCAAGTGAAATGCAGTTCATAACAAAATACATCATTGGGTTAAAAAGCGACATTCTTTTATCAAGATAAAGATATGTATTTGTTAAATCTGTGTTCTTTTCTTCAAACTTATTTTCTTCAAATTGTTCGGCATTAAATGCTTTAACAACTCTAAGCCCTGTAAGATTTTCTCTTGCAACCCTGTTGATATCATCAGTTTGTTTTTGCATTTTTTTAAATTTTGGAAGGCAAGCAATCAAAATTGCAATAATCGTTGTAAGCAAAACAACAACTGCAATTGCTGTTACAACGCTCCATTGCCAACTTTTTCCAACAATTTTTACAATTGCCCAAACGGCCATTATTGGTGCTTTAACAAGCATTTGAAGCCCCATTGCAATAAAGTTTTGAACTTGAGTTACATCGTTTGTTGTTCTGGTTATCAAACTTGCTGTTGAAAAATGCTTCATTTCGCTTTTTGAAAATTTTTGAATTTTTGAATAAACTTTTCCCCTGATTATAAGTCCAAGTTTTGCAGCAATTCTTGCAGCAAAAAATCCAACGACAACGCTCATCAATGCGCTGCCAACCGCGCAGGCAATCATGAAACCGCCGTTTTTCCAAATTTCACTCATATTGTCGCTGCCAGTTGTTAAAAGCGAGGTTATTTGCGACATATATTCAGGAAGTTTCAAATCTAGCCATACTTGTGCCACGATAAAAACAATACTGACCGCAGCCATAAGCCATTCTTTCCAAGTTAAATTTTTTAACATTTTTAACATATTTTTTTCTCCTAGTCCCTACTTGCTATTTCTTTGATTTTCTTTTGAAGTTCTGATAGTAATTTTCCACATTGCTCAATTTCTTCTTCGCTGAAACAACTAAAAATCTCGTTTTCAACTTTTTTCTTTTTTGCGTTGATTTTACGCTCTATTTCATGCGCCTTTTCAGTTGGTAAAATGATATTCACTCTGCTGTCTTTTTCAGATGGTTTTCTAACAATAAAACCACTTTTCTCCAAATTAGATATTATGCTGGAAACGGAAGATTTGCGAACATTGCCAAAATTTTCTATATCTTTTTGAGTTATTTCTCCCTTTTTGCTTTGTTTCAAAACAAACCCCAAAATAAAAAATTGTTTTCCAGTTAGCCCATATTTTAAAGCAACAGAGCCAAAAATTCTATTCAAACTGTTTTCAATTTTCCTTAAATTTTCAACTATCAACATTTCAAACTCCAAAATAGTTAGAATTCGAACCAATTATATACAAAATTTTGCCAATGTCAAGTGTTTTTTTGTAGAAATTTTAAAATTTTTTTAACTATTTATTTCATAAAATCATAATAAAAATTTATAAATGACAAATAATAGATTTTGTGAAAAAGGTTTTTAAGTTGACCAGTATAATAGTTGCGTGTTTGCTAGCGCTTATGCTAATAGCGTTTGCTATTATTTTTGTCATTTTTTCAACACAAGCAAAGAAAGAAGTTTTTGACAGCACAAAACTTGCAACTTCATCTTTCCAAATTGAAGTTTATGATGAAACTGGTAATTTAATTACAGATAAAAACCAATTTAATAACCAACATATCAGCATAAAAGACCTTAACCCGAATACAATCGCCGCGTTTATATCCATAGAGGACAAAAATTTCTATAATCATTCTGGCGTAAACTATAAAAGAATGTTAAAAGCACTTGTTAAAAATTTAACCAGCGGCAAAGTTAAAGAAGGTGCATCAACAATTTCTCAACAATTAATTAAAAACACACACTTGTCAAGCGAACGAACCTATGAAAGGAAGATAAAAGAAATCTTTTTAGCAAAAGAAATGGAAAGACAGGTGTCCAAAGACGATATTTTGGAAAGTTATTTAAATATTATTTATTATGGAAACAATATTTATGGCATTGAAAATGCTGCAAGATTTTATTTTTCTAAGCCAGCAAGCGAATTAAATTTACAGCAAAGCGCAACACTTGCTGGAATGATAAAATCGCCAGGCAACTACTGCCCCATCACCAATGCTGAAAAGTGCAAAAACAGGCGCAATTTGGTGCTAAGCGAAATGCTAAAAGATGGCAAAATCAGCCAAGACGAGTACGAAAAAGCAAAAAATACGGATTTGGAGCTCAACATTGATGAAAATTTCAATAATGGTCAAAATTCATATAGCCAAGCAGCAATAGATGAAGCACGCAAAATTTTAAATATTCCAACAAAACAAATTGCACTTGGGAAATACAAGATTTATACATATCAAAATCCAAACAAACAAGCCGCACTCGAAAAAGCACTCAAAAATCAGTTCTCCGAAGTTGGAAAACACGACATTGCTGGCATTTCAATAAATAATTCAACATTTGGCGTTGAAGCATATTTTGGCAAAAGTTCATTTTCAATTTTAAATTCAAAACGCCAACCAGGGTCAATTATAAAACCAATTTTGGTGTATGGCCCTGCAATGAATGAAAATAAAATTTCCCCTTCGACAATGATTTTAGACGACAAAATTGACATCAACGGCTACAAACCAGAAAATGTCACCAAAACATACTCTGGCTATGTTTCTGTCCGCGAAGCCGTTGCAAAATCAATGAACATTCCAGCAGTCAAAACTTTGTCGTATATCGGCATTGACAAAGCAAAACGCTATGCTGAAAGATTTGGCATTGAGTTTGACGAAAACGACAACGGTTATGCTCTTGCTCTTGGTGGCATGACCTACGGAACAAATCTTTTGACACTGACAAACGCCTATGCAAGTTTTGCTAACAACGGCAAATTTAAAACTGCCTGTTTTATAAAAGAAATAAAAGATAAGAACAATAAAACTATTTATACTAGTCAAAAACCCTACGACCAAATCCTGCGTGAAGATGCAAACTATTTAACTCTTGAAACATTGTTTGAAAGTGCAAAAACTGGAACTGCAAAAAGGCTATCCGACTTGCCTTACCAGATTGCTTCCAAAACTGGAACAGTTGGTAAAGGCGCATCAAACGGAGACGCCTATAACTTGGCAGTCACCACCGAAGATAGTGTTGGAGTTTGGGTTGGCAACTTAAAAGGCGAAGAAATTGGTTCAATAACTGGCGGCATCTTGCCAACCTATGTTGTGAAAGATTATTTCAAAGACATCTATAAAAAACATACGCCAAAAGATTTTGAGATTCCTTCTTCAATCGCCGAAGTTGAGATTGATAGTTTGGAACTTGAAAACAATCACATCGTTGTAAAAGCAAACGATTATATTCCAGAAAGATATAAAACAACGGCTCATTTTTCAAAGTTTAATTTGCCAAGTGAAATGTCGAATAACTTTTTAGAAATACAATCTCCAACGCTAACTGGCAAAGTTGAGAACGGAAATGTTGTGCTCGAATTTGACGCAGAAAATTATTTAAAATATGATTTATATAAAATCGAAAATAATAATGAAAAATTAATAAAATCATTTGATGGAATTAGTGGAAAATTAAATTACACAGCACCATTTGGAAAAAATAAAAGCGAAAAATATTATTTAAAAACAAAAATAAAAAATTATGCAACTGGTCAAGAAATTGAAAGCGAACCATCAAAAATAATTGAATTAATAAAAACTTCTAAAAACGCTGTGGCCACTGATAATTCTAATAAATGGTATATTTAAAAAAATCATTAATTATTAATTTAATTAATGATTTTATTTTTATTTTTTTACATAATTAATTATTTATTTAATTATTTATTTTTAAAATATTTATTTTATTTTTTTGAAATATTTTTATTTATTAATTTTTTATTTTATTTTTTATTTTATTTTTTATAATTTTTTAATATTTTTTTCAAATTATAAAGCGATGGTAGGTTTTGCGGTTAATGATAAATCTGACAAACCTTCACCTGCTTTAATCATAAAATAACCAGCCGAGCCAATCATCGCGCCATTATCTGTGCAATATTTTAAACTTGGGAAGAAAACATCAATTTGATTTTTCTTGCACTCTGCTGTAAGTGTTTCTCTTAAAAAACTATTTGCAGATACGCCGCCAGCAACAACAAGTTTTTTCATACCTTTTTCTTTGCAAGCTTTAATTGCTTTTGTAGCCAATTCTTTTACAACCGCAGTTTGAAAACTTGCACAAATATCATCTATTGGCAACTTTTCATTTGGATTTTTTTGTTTCAAATTATGAACATAATTTATAACTGCAGTTTTAATTCCACTAAAACTGAAATTCAAACTATCTGTCATAATGTCGTGCGTAAATTTGATGTTGCTTTCTCCATTTTTCGCATGTTTGTCAACTTCTGGCCCGCCAGGATAACAAAGCCCCAAAACACGAGCAACTTTGTCAAACGCTTCTCCAGCGGCATCGTCAACAGTTGTTCCAATTAGTTCGTGATGTGTGTAGTTAACTATATTTAAAAGCGCAGTATGTCCGCCACTGACCATTAAACAAATAAATGGTGGTTCAAGAGTTTTTTCAGTTATATAATTTGCTGCAATGTGCCCTTTTATATGACTGACCGCAATCAAAGGAAGTTGAAGACTGAACGCCAAAGTCTTTGCAAAATTCACTCCAACCATAAGTGCCCCAACAAGACCTGCGCCATAAGTGACAGCAATTGCATCAATATCTTTTTCCGAAACATTAGCGTCAGCAAGTGCCTGTTTATAAACATTTGAAACTGCTAAAATATGATTTCTTGAAGCAATTTCTGGAACAACGCCGCCGTAAAGTCTATGAATTTCAATTTGGCTAGCAACAACATTTGAAAGCACTTCCCTGCCGTTTTTAACAACTGCGATTGATGTTTCATCGCAAGAACTTTCAACCGATAATACAATTATGTCTTTCTTGTCCTTTAACTTTTCAAATTTTTGTTTTGCTATTTCAAAATACATATTATTCCCCCATTTCTGCACTTTTTCGTTCAATAATTAAGTTTAAGTCTTGCGATTTTTTAATTAAATTTATGTCTACATTTTTATTTGAAACATAATAAGCTTTAATGGACGAAATATTAATATGTGGCACCACAATTAACGAATCGTAAAAACTTTTTGGCTTGCAAATTTCTGATAATTGTTTTTCTTCATATTGATTGAACTTAACGGCTGCATTGATAAATTCTTCGTCACTTGCCCCACGAGCTTTTTGAAATAATGTTTTGTCCATGTCAATTTTTTTCTTCACATAATTGTAAAACTCGTCAGCATCTATTTTTAAGTAATCGTTATCATTATGCTCAAAAGCTATCATAACGCTGTCATCATCTAAATAATTTTTACATTCAGCAGGAGTTGCGAAAGCACAAATTGAATCTTCCATCCATTCTTCTTTGTCAAGATAAGATAACACGCTTGGCAAGTCATAAGTAAAATTATCATGATAAGTCCCGGCTAAGTCGTCACATTCAATACTGCCAAATTTATTTTGATTTTTTGCTATTTTTTCAAAAAATACATAGTTTGGAATCAAACAATATAATCTCATATTACTCCTCCGTTTTTTTATTGCTTTTTATCAAATAATCGTTAATAAATGGTTGCAAGTCGCCGTCCATGACGCCGTAAACATCGCTGGTTTCATAGTTTGTTCTATGGTCTTTAACCATTGAATATGGGTGAAAAACATACGACCTGATTTGACTGCCCCACTCAATTTTTTTGAGTTCTCCACGAATTGATGAAAGTTTTTCCATCTCTTCACTTTCTTTTTTATCTGCAAGTTTTGCTCTAAGCATTTTCATGCAAGTTTCACGATTTTGAATTTGACTTCTTTCGGTTTGGCAAGAAACAACAATCCCAGTTGGAATATGTGTAATTCTTATCGCTGACTCTGTTTTATTAATATGTTGACCGCCTGCACCACTGCTACGATATGTGTCAATTTTCAAATCTTCGCTGCGAATTTCAGGCATTTCGCTTTCTTCAATCTCTGGCATAACTTCAACACTGGCAAAACTTGTATGCCTACGAGCATTCGCATCAAAAGGAGATATTCTAACAAGCCTATGCACTCCCTTTTCGCATTTTAAATAACCATAAGCATTTTCGCCATTAATAGAAAAAGTCACACTTTTAATTCCCGCTTCATCACCATCAAGCAAATTTAAAACTTCCATTTTAAAACCTTGCTTTTCGGCATACATGGAATACATTCTAAAAAGCATTTGTGCCCAGTCCTGTGCTTCCGTGCCACCTGCCCCAGAATGAATTGTCAAAATAGCATTGTGCGAATCATATTTTCCATTTAGCATTGTTTCAATTCTGAGTTCTTCTTTCTTTTTTGTTAAATTTTGAAGCTCATTCAAAAGTTCGTCATAGAACTCTTTCGCTTCACTATCTGAACAACTTTCGCTTAACTCAATTAAAGTTTCGCAGTCGTTTAACTTACTTTCAAAATTCTTAATGCCTTCAAATTTATCTTCAACATATTTGAGTTCTTTGCCAACACGCTCTGCCGCTTTCATATCTTGCCAAAAGCCGTCACTTTGTTGTTCTTTTTTTAATTCATCAATTTTGTTTTTTAAACCGACTGGGTCAAAGACACTCCTTAATATACTGGAATTGTTCTCTTAACTCTTTAAGTTTTAATTTTTCATTTTCAACAATCATTTTACACCTAATATAATTATATAATTTTTGACATTAAAGTCAACATTTAAAAATTTTGCTTTTCCGACTGCAAAACAAGTTTGTTTGTTGCTCTTGTGACTATGTTATATAGAATGTTTTTATCAAGTTTATTTTTTAAATCATAGTCGTCTAAATTTGCAACAATAACTTCTTCAAATTCAATACCTTTTACATTGTTTACACTTGCAACTAAAAGCTTACCATTTTCAAATTTGTTCAAAGTGCAATCAATTTGATTTTTTAATTTTGAGTAAAATTCATTCGCCGATCTTTCGTCTTTACACAAAATTGCCCTGCTTTCAAATTTTGAATTTCCCAAAAATTTAATAAGTTCAGTTGATTTAACAAACTCAACTTTGTCGCCATCTCTATCAAAATTTTTACTGCCAACATCTTTAACCTTGCTTGCAAATTCAGAAATCTGATTTGTCATTCTGTATGATTTTGTAAGATAAATCACTTCGCCAAGATTGCAAAATTCTGACAATTTCTTTAAATAGATTTCATCTAAGTTTTTAAAAATTGATTGGTTTACATCGCCCAACACAATCCAATTACACGAGCAAATTTCTTTCAATAGTTCAAAATGTAGAGGGCTGTATTCTTGAAATTCATCAACTATTAGAACTTTGACTTCATTCTTTTTTTCAAGTCCATAAAAATAATTTGCTAAATATAAAATTGCAATCAAATCATCAAAATTAACTGAAATTTTGCCATTTTTATAATTTTTTTCTAGTTTTTTATTAATTTTTTCATTATTTTTATAAAATTCAACCAAAACATCGTAAATATTTCCAAATGTATACATTGAATATAAATTGCTAAGCGCCCTGCTTTTTGCTTGGCTTGGGATATTTAAAATATCGCAAACATACTCGCTAATATTCGCAAGCCTTTCCGCTGGTTGCAATGCGCTAAATTTGTTCGTGAAGATATTCTCAATATCAGAAGCAGAAAAAACATCTTCTCCAAGTTTGATATCAGTTGCAACAAAATATTTGTTTTCATTTTGTTTCAAAAACTTTTTTAAATCACAAACAAATTCAAATGAGTTCTTATATAAATAATCTTGCAATGCGACATTGTCTTTCAAAAGTCTTTCGCTCATTTCTTGACTTGATTCATAAGAAAATCCTTCCAACTGCTCATGTGCGAAATCAACAAAAGTTATACTGTTAATTGAATGTTCGCCAAGTTCTGGTAAAACATTTTCAATATATTTTGAAAACAAGTCCGAATGAGAAATTACAAGCAAGTTTTCACTTGTCAATTCCTTTCTCATTGAATACAACAAAAATGCAGCGCGGTGAAGTGCTATTGAAGTTTTTCCGCTTCCAGCAACACCTTGAACAAGCATATTTTTCAAATCTGGTTCACGAATTATAACATTTTGCTCTTTTTGAATTGTTGCAACAATGTCTTTCATCTTGTCAGTTTTCGCACTTGCAAGTTCACTTTTTAAAATCTCATCGCCAACAGTTAAGGAACTATCAAAGGCATAAATGATTTTATCTTCCTTAACTTTATACTGCCTTTTTGCTAAAATTTCACCTTCAACTCGACCTTCTTCACAATTATAACCCGCATGACCAAGTTCATAATCGTAATACATCGATGAAATCGGAGCACGCCAATCGCAGACAAGTGGATAAGAATTTTGACCAACAAAACCAGTTTTACCAACATAAACATTATGGAAGCCATTGTCAGAAGTAAACTTAAAACTGCCAAAATAGCAAGATTTTTTCAAAATTTCAAGCAACATCTTTCTTCTTTTCAACATTTCTGATGCAAGTTCAAGATTTTCAAAATATAAATCAGTTGAAGTTTCTTCTTCAACATCCATATCATATATGCTGTCATCTTTATAAGCATAATGCTCTTTTAACGCATTTTCCGCTTGCCCTACCCTATCAGCCGTATCTTCAATTGCGGTGCAAACTTGTTTATAAACATCTTCAAGATGCTTTTCTTCAACTTTTAATTGTTCTTCATTTATCATGTGATATATATTATCACTTTTAGCACTTTAAGTAAATAAAAATTTAAAATTAATTAATTAAATTGTTGACAACTAAATTAGATTGTGCTATTATACCAATGTTTTGAAATGCGCTAGTAGCTCAGTTGGATAGAGCAGTGCCCTTCTAAGGCAAAGGTCAGGGGTTCGAATCCCTTCTGGCGCACCAAACGCAAATTGTCGGGCTTTTAGCTCGATTTTTTGTTTATGCAAAAAATGCAGCGCATTGATGCCCGCAATTTGCTTATTACCGACCAAACGCGAAATTGTATTACAATTTCGGTCGGTACTCTCATGCGAAGTGATTGCTACGAAGATATACAATAGGAAAAATTATTTAGTTGCGGGGCTTGAACGGAGAGTTAAAAAACTTGCCACTGGCAACTTTTTTTTACGCTTAGTTCAAATCCTAATATGCAAACAAAAAAAGCCTTTCGGCTTTTCTGGCTGGGGTGGCAGGATTTGAACCTACGCATGCGGGAGTCAAAGTCCCGTGCCTTACCGCTTGGCTACACCCCAATAACAAGTTGCATTATAACATAGTGTTTTGTTAAATGCAAGAATTTTTATCAAATTTATTTAAAAACTTTTTTATTGACTACTTTTTTTATATATGTTATCATACCCATGGAGAAAATTATGCTTTTAGAAGAATTTGATGAGAACAAAATCGCCGTTTTAAACGCAAGTAATATAGTTAAAAAAAATGATGAAATGCCAAAAACAATCGTTTCATTTTTTGAACATAAGTTATTTGATATGTTTTTAGAGAAATTTAAGCCAGAACAAATCACGGAAATTGGTTGTGCTGTGAAAATCCACCCAATTTATAAAGTAAATTTTGAAGGCAAAGAAATTGCAGTAATACAAGCAGGCATTGGCGAACCTTATTGCGTTTCAAACTTTGAAGAAATTATTGAACTTGGTGTTGAAAATATTTTACTTTTTGGTTCGTGTGGTTCATTGATACCATTAAATGCATGCTCAGTTATTGTGCCTTACGCCGCACTTAGAGATGAAGGCACAAGTTTTCACTACGCTCCACCTAGCGATGAAATCGAACTTGATGCTAAATTAGTAAAAAATCTTTGTGCTTTCTTTAAAAATAAAGGCATAAAATATGAACTTGGTAAAACCTGGACTACCGATGCTTTTTATAGAGAAACACCAAAAAAAGTTGAAAGTCGCAAAAAAATGGGTGCAATTTGTGTAGAAATGGAATGTGCAGGCATGACAGCAATGTGCAAATTCAGAAATGTAAATTTCGCAACATTTTTCTATACAGGCGATAGTTTGGCAACTGGTGAATGGGACAAAGGTAGTCTTTCGCATTTAAAACTTGAAGGTAAAGATATTTTAGTTCCTTTGGCATTTGAAGCCGCAAACACTATTTTTGATTAATTTTATTGCAACATATTTTTAAAAGTGATAAAATATTGTTGCAGTCGGACAATTAGCTCAGTTGGTTAGAGCGTCTCTTTCACATGGAGAAGGTCGGGAGTTCGAGTCTCTTATTGTCCACCAACATTGGGGTGTCGCCAAGCGGTAAGGCATGGGACTCTGACTCCCACATTCCTAGGTTCGAATCCTAGTACCCCAGCCAGAAAAGGAAATTGTCGGGCTTTTGGCTCGATTTTTTTATGCAAAAAAATGCAGCGCTTTTTCGCCCGCAATTTCCTTCTTACCGACCAAACGCGAAATTGCTTAACCAATTTCGGTCGGTACTCTCATGCGAAGAAATTGCTACGAAGATATTAAAAATTAATCGTCTATATTTTTAAAGATTGGATCTGAGAAGAATTCTTCTAATGTAATCTCCAATGTGCAACATATTTGATAAACCGTATCTGTGCTAACTCTATTTTTCTTATTATTTATTACATCACAAATCGTTGAACGAGGAATTCCGCCTCTTTTGTATAATTCATATTGCGAAAATCCCCTTTCTGCTAATAAATTTTTAACTTTTATTCCTATTGCTTCTGATAATTTCATTTTATAACTCCTATAACGCTCGCTATTTAGAATTATAAAATTTGTACAAAAATATTCAGTCCGCTAGTCAGAACGCTTTGTATTTTTTTAATTATAGGTTAAAATACCATAGTCCGCTATGCGGAATTATGGTAGAATTATGGATATAAAAACAACATTTATAGGTCACCGCAATGTTTGCACGGATATTGTTCGTGATAATTTAAAAAAAGTAATTGAAGACGAAATAAAAAATGGTTGCGTGCACTTTATTGTTGGTTCGCATGGTAATTTTGATAGAATGGTATTGAGTGTATGCAAAGAATTAAAAAATAAATACCAAAATCTTATAATTGAAGTTGTTATAACAAGTTTAAATTCAATCAAAAAACATATTGAATATGATATGTTCGGTAAAATTGTATACGAACCTTATGAAAATATAAATACGATTATGTATGAAATTGAACAAGAATATTTTAAAAAACAAATAATAGTTAGCAACAAAAAAATGATTGAAGAATGTGATTTGCTAATTTGTTATGTTGACACATCACGCGTTAGAAGTGGCGCAAAAATTGCATATAATTATGCTAAAAAATTAGGAAAACGTATCATTAACTTATATACAACAAAATAACCCCTTTAACTAAGGGGCTATTTTTTACTTAATAATTAAGTGTTTGGATTTGCTGCAACTGCGGTTGGGAACAATGGCAAGTCTGCAATTCCTGGACAAACTGTTGTTTGTGTTTGTTGACATGGTGGGATTACTGGGTATCCGTATGATGGCACAAGCATATCAACTGTTGCAACAACTTTTAAGATAACTTGAATACAACCTGTCATTGTTGCTGTGTTACCTTCTGTATTGATTGAACCAATCGTTGATGAGAATGCACCAAATGCGGTTATTTCAATAGGTGTAACTGAAGGTTGTGGCACAAACAATACAACATTTCTTGTTTCCGTTACAACTCCGTCTGCTGTTCCGAGAACACCATTTGCATCACGATAAGATACAACTACCGGAATATTCACAGTTGCTGAAACATTGGCAAAGTTTGGTCTATTGTCAATTCTATCAATGACGACATCAGTAACTGTTGCTGGATTTGTTGGGTCAGAAGACGCTGAAATGAATGTTAATGGATTTGTTGGTGCTGCTGGGTCAAAATTTGTAAGCGTTACTGTAACGCCTGTGTTTGTTATAATTGACCTACACGCATCAAACACTTTTCTAACTTCTATAAGTGCTTTTTCACAAAGCCCAGATGTTGGATTTCCGCAAATTGGGCCGGGTCTGCATTGGTTATTATTATTGATATAAAAAGACATTTCCACCTCCTACACGAAAACTGCGATTTTTCTATCAATAATAAAATATGTAAGAGTGTGAAAATGTGTTACAAAACAATTATAGTTATTCCAGGATTTTGTTTACCCAAGTCTTCGTCAAGCGAAGCAAATTTACAATTCGTAAGAAATTCAAAGCAATCTGAATTTTGAATTGCCCATTCAGCACCAGTGAAAACATTTTTAATTTTCTTTTGATGTTTCAGTCTTGTGGCGTATTGTCTTAAATTGATACAAATTTTTCCGCCCTGTCCATGCGAGCCATAACCATGAATGATTTTAAAGCCCTTTACGCCTTGTGCTTTTGCTTTTTCAATTTCCATGTCTAAATAAATACCTGCATCTTCTGCGGCAAAAACTATTTCCTTAAAGTTGACTGTGTAAAAATCATTCATTTACTTTTCTTTCCATTGACCATCTTATTGTATCAAATTTATCGCATTTTGCAAGATTATATATTGTGATTGGCAAACATTTGATTTTTTTATTTGCCACTTCGGTTTTGTCGAACCAATGGTAAACTATGTGAGCTTTATCGCATGAGCCGAAATCTTGCTTGTGAGCAAGTTCGTCATCGTCTGTCAACTTGATGTGATACATAAAGTTGAGTTCGTGAGAGTTTATGTTGTCGTAAACAAAAAACATTTCATTTATTTGAAAGAGTTGTAACCTTTCAGGTTCAAATTTATAACCCAATTCTTCTTCAAGTTCTCTTATCAAGGCTTCTTTTGTGGTTTCGCCACATTTAACTCTTCCGCCAACCAAATTCCAAAAATTATCAACTTTGACATTTCTGTGCAAAAGCATTTTATCTTTATATTCAAAGAAACATGCCACGCGGAAATTAAATTTGGTATCTCCTAACATTATGCTGATATCTTCTTTCATTTTTCCTCCTGATATATATCAAAAAATGCTTGACCTGCAAGCATTTGTTTGAACTATTTAATTCTTTCCATGTATGTTCCAGTTCTTGTATCAACTCTGATTTTTTCGCCGCTGTTTACAAACAATGGAACATTGATTACATAACCTGTTTCAAGTGTTGCTGGTTTATAACCTGCTTTTGATGTGTCGCCTTGAATCCATGGTTCTGTGTCTGTGATTGTCAATTCAACAAAGTTTGGTGCTTCAACTGAGAATGCTGAACCTTTATAGAATTGAATATTTGCCATCATGTTTTCTGTTATGAAATTGAGAGCGTCTTCAACTTGGCTTTTATTAAGTGGAATTTGGTCGAATGTTTCCATATCCATGAAGTAGTAAATATCGCCTTCGTTGTAAAGATATTGCATTTCTTTTCTTTCAATAACTGCAACTTGGAATTTATCTGATGGGTTGAAAGTTCTTTCTTGAACTTGTCCAGTTACGATATTTTTAATTTTTGCTCTTACGAATGGTGAACCTTTACCTGGTTTAACATGCATAAAGTCTGTTACTAAATAAATGTTGCCTTCCATTTCAAAAGTTGTGCCTTTCCTAAAATCACCTGCTGTTACCATAAAATCTCCTAAAATTAATAAATTTGCTTTAAAAATATATCATATTAAACATGATTTGTAAAGTATTTTTTCTAAATATTATTATATATATTTTGATATATGAGGGAATCTTGCGACATGTGACCAGCCGATTCGCAAATAACTGTTGGCGTCAATTTTAAATCTTTAATAGCCTTTGCACATGGTGCAAATTCTGGTCCATAACCTTCGTCTGTATAATTTAAGTGTTTAATTTCACCTTTATTGCCATACATAATTCTTGAAAAATGAATGTGGCAATTTTTCACTCTGTCATAGCCGAGTTTTTCAATCGCATAATTGAACACTTCCATATAATCTTCATAATTGCCAAAAGTCCCTTGATTTAATGAATAAATATGGCCAAAATCAAAGGTTGGAACTAATATTTTATCTTTCGTGCAAAAATCAATAATTTCTTTCCAAGTTCCAATTTGCGCCTGTTTACCCATTGTTTCAGGACAAATAAACATATCTTGATAACCCGCTTCGTAGATTTTTTTGATTAAAATATCCAAGCGTTTAGAAATCAAACCAACTGCAACGCTTCGCTCTTGCTTCGTTTCCGTTCCCGCATGAAAAACCAAATGTTTTCCGCCCATGGCACGCAAAAGTTTTAGACCTGTTAAAATATATTGATATGATTTTTCTGCCATTTCGTCATCTGGATTTGCAAAATTGATATAATAAGGCGCGTGAATACTAAGCAAAATGCCATTTTCTTTTGCGTTTTTGCCAAGTTTTTCAGCAGTTTGTGATGACATTCTATAACCACGACCGAACGAATATTCGTAAGCAGTCAATCCTTGACGCGCAAGCCAAGCTGGTGCGTCACAACTATCTTTTAAACCTTGCTCATAAAAACTGTCGTCATTGCCTGATGGCCCAAATCTTACTTTTTCTTCCATTTAATCCTCTTTCAAAAACACTTCTATTTTAAGTTTGCCATTTTTACCACTTGCCAGCCCCAAAAACTCACCATTTGAATATAATTTTTTCAAATTCTCAAATGGCTCGGTTTTTACAAGTTGCCCACAAATAAGTTTATTTCCTTCCTCGCTTGTGATTTCAATTTTTTCTAAGTTTACAACTTCATCAGTTTTTAAAACTTTAAATGATTGATTTTCAATTTGCTCAAAAGTATAGCAATTATTAATATCAAAATTGCCACATTTTGTTCTTGTCAAACTTGCCATTGTGCCAAAAGTGTTGAGTTTATAAGCGATATCTCGAACGATACTTCGAATGTATGTTCCAGCGCCACAAGTGATTTCAAATTCAAACAAATTTTTATGAAAATCATTTTTTATTTCATCAATATTGTCATTCAAATTCACATCTTTATTTACTGATACAAAAAAGTTAAAAAGTTCTTCAATTTTAGTTAAATCATTAATTTTTTTGAATTTTATATCAAAAATTTCAATTTTTCTAGGTTGCAAAGTCACTTTTTCGCCACTTCTAGCAATGTCATACGCTTTTTTACCATTGACTTTTAATGCTGAAAATTGTGGTGGCAACTGCTCTACCACGCCTATAAAATTTTGCAAAATTTGATTAATATCTAACTCAGAAATTTCTGATTTTTTCAAATTAACAACTTTGCCTTCGCTATCCAAAGTGTCAGTTTCAAAACCAAAAACAAATACTGCTTTATATGTTTTTTGTTTGGTCAAAAAGAAATCAAACAAGCGAGTTGCTTTACCAAATGTAACAGGTAAAACGCCGCTTGCGAGTGGGTCAAGCGTGCCCAAATGACCTGCTTTTTTTGCGCCAATTAAATATTTAACTTTATTGACTGCTGAATTCGAAGAAATCTTAACCGGCTTATTTAAAAGTATAACGCCACTATTTTGCATTTTCTTCCCCAACTTTTTTAATTTGCTCATTGCAATATGCAAAAACTTCTTTCTTTAATTTGCCGATTTTACCATTGACTGTGCAGCCAGCGGCATTAACATGACCGCCACCACCAAATTTTGAAGCCACATCATTTACATCATAATTTGCACATGACCTGAAAGATACGCTCCACAAGTTTTTGCCTTTTTCTTTGAAAATTGCTGTGATTTTTGCTCCTGCGATATCAACAATAAGAGTTAAAAATTTAGAAATATCGCTAAACATACAATGTAATTTCTTGCAATCGCGTTGCGTCACAACCAAATATGCAACTTCGCCATTAAGTTTCACATTTTTAGACATAAAACTTGCCACGCGCACTTGATTTAAAGTTTTTTTCTTTTGAGTTGCATACACAACTTTTTCAAAATCTGCTTTCAAAGTCATCAATTTACTTGTAACTTCAAAAGTTTCATTCGTAACATCACTATTTGTAAAATTGTTGGTGTCCGAAATTATTGCAGCGAGCATAGCAGATGCCATATCTGGTGTTATTTCAAAATCGCATTTTTCCAAAAAGTTAAACAAAACTTGTCCACAAGCAGGCGCATGTGGCTCAATATAACAAAGTTTTGCATATTTGCTATTTGAAACATGATGATCAATTAATAATGTGTTAGGAAAGCTTTCAAAAACTTCTCCATATTTTCCAAGTTTGAAAGTTGTTGCCGTATCCAAAGAAATTAACAAGTCAAACTCTGAAATTTCAAGTTCTGATGTGTTAATTTTGTCGCTATATGGTATAAAAGTTAAATAATGAGGAATTTCACTATCCACAAACGCTTTAACATTTTTACCAAGTTTTTCAAGCAACATTGCCATCGAACAAAGCGAGCCAACGCAATCGCCGTCAACACTTGCATGCCCAAAAACGGCAACATTTGTTGCTGACAAAATTTTATCTTTCATTTGACCAATTAAGTCCATAAATTTCTCCTATTTTAAACAAAAATTAGATATAAATCTATATCTAATTTCTGATTTTTCGCAAAAGTTCTTCAATTTTATTTGCATTTGCTTCGGTATTATCCGCAACAAAATTTAATTCTGGTGTGTTTTTCATAATCAACTTTTTTGCAAGTTCGCGTCTGATAAAACCTTTTGATGAGTTCAAAAGTTTTATAATTTCCTTTGAATTGTCGCACTCAACACCAACTTTTGCAGTTTTTAAATCTGGTGCAGTTTCAACATAAGTCAATGTGATTATGTTTCCAGAAATACGCTTGTCATTCATGTTTTGAATGATTTGTAAAAGCGCTTTCATAACTTCTGAATTAACTCTTTCCATTCTATACATATTTGTGCCCCCTACTTCTTAATCGGCTCATTAACATAAAATTCAAGAGTGTCACCTTCTTTAACAAGATTGCCTTCTTCAAGTCTAATTCCACATTCAAAACCTTTTGCAACTTCCGCTTTGTCGTCTTTAACAATTTTTAAACTTTCAACAGGTGTTTCAACAACAAGTTCGCCATTTCTAAACACTCTTGCAATGCTGTTTCTTGTTGCTTTACCATCAGTGATATATGAACCAACAACAAAACCAACGCTAGAAAGTTTGAACATCGCTCTAACTTCGGCATGGCCAATAACAACTTGTTCATATTTGATTGTTTGCATGCCGTTAATTGCTGCTGTTACATCGTCAACAACATCGTAAATGACTGAATATGACTTGATTTCAACATTTTGCGTTTTTGCAAGCATTTCTGCTTTTGGTCCAACTTTAACATTGAAAGCAATAATAACTGCATCAGATGCCTTAGCAAGAAGAACATCGGATTCTGTTACAAATCCAGCAGCACTATGAATACAAACAACTCTAACTTCATCATTTTCAATTGTTGTAAGTGTTTGTTTTAATGCTTCAACTGAGCCTTGGACATCGGCTTTGATAATGATATTAAGTGATTTCAACTTGCCTTCGTTGACTTTGCTCATGAAATCGTCAAGAGAAACGCCAGATGTTGTGTTTGCTCTATCTTCTTTAATCTTATTCTTTCTTTCTTCAATAACTTGTTTTGACAATTTTTCATCAACTGCAACAACAATATCGCCCGCATTTGGAACATCTTGGAAGCCCAAAACTGAAACCGCTTCTGATGGTCCAGCAGATTTGACTTGTTTGCCGTTATCGTCAAACATTGCTCTTACTTTACCATAAGTTAAACCACAAACGATATTGTCGCCAACTTTGAGTGTTCCGTTTTGAACGAGAACTGATGCAACAGGGCCTCTGTTTTTATCAAGTTCGGCTTCAATAATAACGCCGTTTGCCATTCTATTTGGATTTGCTTTTAATTCTTGAACATCTGCAACAAGTATGATTGTTTCTAAAAGTTTGTCAATTCCCATACCTTGTTTTGCTGAAATTGGAACTAAAATTGTATCGCCGCCCCATTCTTCTGGAAGCACATTGTGTTCTGCAAGTTGTTGTTTAACTCTTTCAGGATTTGCACCTGGCTTGTCCATTTTGTTAATTGCAACAATCATTGGAACGCCTGCCGCTTTGATATGGTCAATAGCCTCTATTGTTTGTGGCATTATACCATCATCAGCGGCGACAACAAGCACTGCAACATCTGTTACTTGTGCACCACGCGCTCTCATTGATGTGAAGGCTGCGTGTCCTGGTGTATCAATAAATGTGATTTTTCTGCCTGCGGCTGCGATTGTGTATGCACCAATTCTTTGTGTGATCCCGCCTGCTTCGCCAGAAACGACATTTGTTTTTCTAATTGCATCAAGAAGTGAAGTTTTACCATGGTCAACATGCCCCATAACTGTGACAACTGGTGGTCTAACAATCAATTCTTCATCTTTATCTTCAACTGTTAAATCTTTTAATTGTTCTTCAAATGTTTTATCAAGTTTAAGTTCAAGTGTTACTCCCATATCAGAAAGAGCAAGTTCTGCTGTTTCAAAATCAACAACGCTATTAATTGTTGCCATAACGCCAAGCATCATCAATTTTTTGATAATCTCAGTTGCTGGTTTTCCTGTTTTTTCAGAAAGCGTTTTAACTGTAACAGTTTCAGAATTGATAACTGCATGATCAATAACTGGTGCAACAAATGTTGGTTTTTCTTTCTTTGTTTTTATGAGTTTTCTTGAACCCATTGTTGTTTCTTCAAAGTCATCTCCATCGTTGACATAAACAACTTTATTACTTAAATTGCGTTTATTTGGAATTTGTTGTTTCTTTTCTTCCAAGTTTTGTCTGTTTGGAGATTTATTTTTATTACCAAAAGTTCTTGTTTGCTCTGGCATAACAATAGGTTCTGCTGTGAATGACTTAAAATTATTGCCTTTACTTGCTGCGAATGAACCTTTTGGACCGTTAAATTGTCTATTTCCATAAGGCTTTTGGTCATTTCTTTGATTAAAGTTAGGCTTTTGACCTTGATTATTCCTATTTTGGTAATTTGGATTTTTATTAAAGTTACCATCTTTATTAAATGGTCTTTGTTCTCTATTGAAAGGCCTATTTTGAGAATTATCTCTCATTGGTCTGCGGTCTTGCCTATCAGTTTGCCTATCAAAAGTTTTGTTGAACTCTTGTTTTTTGTTATAAGAGATTTCTTCCTTTAAAGGAGTAATTTCTGGCTCTTTTTCAACTACTTCAACAACTTTTTCAACAACAACTTCGGCGGCTTTTTTCTTTTCTTCCAAATTTTTCTTTGCCACCGCCATATCTGTTTGAAGTTGGTCAAGTTGAACTTTTGAACTTCTAATATTTCTCAAAAGTGATTGGATAGAACCACCAACTTGAAGTTCGTGTATTGCTCTTAAATTTACAAATCCTTGATTTTTACTTTCTGCCATTAAATCTCCTTTAAATTTTCCTGAATACTTTCGTATATTTTATCTTCAACTGGCATTTTAAATGCCCTGCTTAAAGCCTTTGTTTTTTTAAGTTTTGACAAGCAATCTTCACACTTGCAAACATAAGCGCCGCGGCAATTTACTTTCTGTGATTTATCTATAACAATTTGATTATTTGATTTAATAAATCTAATCATTTCCGCTCTGTCTTTCATTTGTTTGCAAACTATGCACATTCTCAAAACTTGTTTCATTTTACTCCTCGTCTAAATTGATTTCTTCAAGGTCGTCCATGCTGTCAAAAGAGTCAAAATCTGAAAGTGAATTATCGTCTGCAATATCTGTGATTTCATATTCAACTTCTGGGCTTATTTCTTCTTTTGCAACTTGTGATTCTGGTTTAACATCAATTTTCCAGCCTGTAAGTCTTGCTGCAAGCCTTACATTTTGACCACTCTTACCGATTGCAAGTGAAAGTTTATCGTCTGGGACAATAACTCTTGACGCTTTCAAACTGTCATTTGTTTCAACGCTAATAATTTTTGCTGGGCTTAATGCTCTTGCGATATATTCAAGTGGATCATCTGAATATAAAACTAAATCTATCTTTTCGCCGTTAAGTTCAGAAACGATTGTGTTTATTCTAACTCCACGATTTCCCACGCAAGCGCCAACAGCATCAACATTTGGTTTATCACTAAAAACTGCAACTTTTGTTCTATTGCCAGCATCTCTTGCTATATTTTTGATGACAACTTCACCAGATGCGATTTCTGGAACTTCAAGTTCAAACAATTTTCTAACAAATCCGATATTGCTTCTTGAAACTTGAATTTGTGGTCCATGAAGGCCATCTTTAATGCGTTTAACATAAACTTTAATTCTGTCACCTTCGTGGAATTTTTCACCTGGAATTTGGTCTGTTTCAAGCATAACGCCTTCTGAATGAGAACCTGCAATTTGAACATAAATAACGCCGTTGTCTATTCTTTTTACAACTGTTGTTAAAAGTTCGTCTTCCTTTTCAGAAAGTTCGCTTGTTGCAATTTGTCTTTCCATTTCTTTTAATTTTTGCATAACAACTTGTTTTGCTGTTTGTGCTGCAATTCTTCCGAAATCTTTTGGACTTTCTTCTTCAACAACATTGTCGCCAATATTGTATGATTTTTTAATTTTTCTAGCGTCTTCAAGTGAAATTTCCTTGTCTGGGTCTTCAACTTCTTCAACGATTGTTTTATAAGAATACACTTTGATTGTATTCTTTTCTGGAACTAATTTCACAAGAGCGTGTTTTGCTTCGCCGCAAGATTTTTTATACGCTGATGTCAATGCTGCTTCCAACGCTTCAATGAAACTTTCCTTGTTTATTTTCTTTTGCATTTCTAATTCGTCAAGTGCTAAAAAGAAGTCTTTATTTATCATGTTTTTCTCCTATAATTTTGTTTTTTATATATATTTTAATTACTTTTTCAAGTAAGAAAAATCTAGAAATCTAAATGAAGCGCAACATTGCCAACCATTTTTCTTGGAAGTGATACCTCAACTTCATTTTCCTTTATCACTATATTTTCCTCGTCAAAGCCTTTTAATAAGCCAGTGAAAGATTTTTTCTTGTTGATTGGTGCATACAACTTTACATCAACAAGCCTGCCGATATTTCTTTTCAAGTCTTTATCTGTTTTGATAGGTCTATCAAGCCCACAAGATGACACTGAAAGTATATATGGAACATCGTCTGTTGGATTAAGTTCGTCCAAAGGTTCGTCTATCAATTTGTGAACTTTTTCGCAATCGTCTATTGTTATTCCATTTGGACTGTCGATATAAAAGCACAAATTCATACCATCAACTTTTTTTGCATATTCAACTTCAACAACTTCGTAACCAAGATTTTCAATTATTGGATTGATATGTTCGCTGACCACTTCAACAATTTTTCCAGCCATTAAAACTCCTTTAACTAATAAGAGCGAGCCTCTCGGCTCACTCCCTAAATTTCTAGTAACAAGATTATTCTATTACATACAAACCGCTATGTCAAGCATTTTTTTCAAATTTTAAAATAAAAAAGTGAAGATTACTCTTCACTTGCTACGATTGTGCCATTAAAAATTTCTTCTGCTGCCATAGTAATAGCTTTTTTATCGCTTTTTTCAATTTCTTCTGGAATTCTTTTTTCCAATTCTTTTGCACGCTTTGCAATTACTGTGCAAAGTTTGTATTTATTGCCATCTGTTTTTGCTGCAAGTTCGTCAATTGGCGGTTGATTCATCATAATTATTCACCTCATTTATTAAATTCTTTGCGATTATATCACACTTTTTTAAATTTGTTAACTATTTTTTAACAATTTATTTCTAAGTTGTCCGCAAGCACCTTCAATATCTGCTCCTAAACTGCGTCTAATGCTTGCTGATGCACCATATTCTTCCAATTTATCTTTAAATGCATAAATTTGTTTTTTGTTTGTTGCTATCAAATTTTTCTCTTTAACGCTATTCAAAGGAATTAAATTGATGTGAGTTGGATAGCCACTTACAAGTTTTGCAAGTTGTTTTGCGTGCTCAAAACTATCATTCACGCCGCTAATCATAGCGTATTCAAACACAACTCTCCTGCCAGTTTTCTTGAAATAATATTTTGTTGCATCAATTAGCGATTTTAAATCGTAAGCATTTGCAATTTTCATAATTTGCTTTCGTGTTTCATCATTCGGAGCATGAAGAGAAATTGTGAGAGTTATTGAAAATCCATCATCTGCAAGTTGTTTAATTTTTGGCACAAGACCGCAAGTTGAAAGTGAAATATTCCTTTGACTTATGCCAAGTGTGTCTGGACTTGTAACTTTTTTTAAAAAGTCTGTAACATTTTCATAATTATCAAGTGGCTCGCCACTGCCCATCAACACAATATTTGTGATTACTCTTTCTGTTGCACCGCCACTTATATCACGATTTACAGCCAAAATTTCGCCCAAAATTTCACCGCTAGACAAATTTCTAATAAGTCCGTTTAACCCAGAAGCACAAAATGCACAACCCATTCTGCAACCAACTTGAGTTGACAAACAAATTGTTCTGCCATATTTATAACTTAAAACCACACATTCAATAATTTCATCATCTTGAAGTTTAAGAGCATATTTCAAAGTGCCGTCCTTACTTTCAAATTTTTTATAAATTGAAACAGGGTTTGCAACATAATCTTCTTTTAACTTTTCACGAAGTTGTTTTGAAATATTTGTAATTTCATCAATTTGTAATCCAGAAAAAACAGCAGAATAAATTTGACCAGCTCTATATTTGGGCTGACCTAACTTTTCCACAAGTTTGTCAAAATCTTCTTTTTGTAAATCTAACAAACATTTTTTCAATATAACATTTCTCCCACATTAAAACTTTTTCCGTTTAAGTAACTTTTGATATCCATTTTTTTACCATTTGGTGCTTGAATAACTGTTGGCATAAAAAATCCATTTTTTGCTTTAATCACAAGTCCAAAAGGTTTGCATGACGAATAAACTATTTCCCCATTTTTAAATTCATTATTTTTCAAAAATGAACATATTTTCATATATTCTTTACTATTATGCCAAGCATATTTCCCTTCAAACACTTTATATTTTTCATTATGATAATGAAAATATGCAACTGGACTTGGATTGTATGCTCTAGTAATATTAACTAATTTGTTACAACTTAAATTAAAATCTAATTTTGCATCTTCTTTCATTATTTTTGAACAAAAAGTTACTTTTTCTTCGTTCTGTTCAGTTAAAACTGCTTTACCACTGACAATTTTTTCTATCGTTTCAAGAAGTAGTTGACTTCCTAAATTAAATAACCTTTCGGTCAATTCTCCTGCTGTTTCATTTTCGTTAATTTTCACTTTCTCAATAACATAAGTAGCACCTGCATCCATTTGTAACACCATTTTCATAATTGCAACACCAGTTTCTTTATCGCCATTTAAAATTGCTGACATAATCGGCGATGCTCCTCTATATTTTGGAAGCAAAGAAGGGTGAATATTAAGGGTTTCGTATTTTGGAATATCTATAATTTCTTGACTGATAAGTTGACCATAAGCAGCAGAAATCAAAAAATCTGGTTTAAAATTAACTAAATCTTGCACACCTTCTTTTCTAATATTATCATATTGCAAAACAAGAATGTTTTTAGAATATGCAAATTTTTTAACTTCGCATATTTCAATTTTATTATTTCTGCCATTTGGTTTATCAGGTTGACAAACAACAGCAACCACTTCGTGTTTGCTGTTACATAAACTTTTTAAAACTGAAATTGCTGTGTCGCTCCCCAAAAAAACAATTCTCATTAATTCTTTCCTTCTTTATATCCTTTTTCAACTTTATCTATAAAAAGTATTCCGTCAAGGTGATCAATTTCATGACAAAGCACGCGCGCCAAATATTTTTCGCCAGTGATTGTAAAATCATATCCCAACCTATCTTGCGCCTTAACTGTCACTTGCATTGGGCGTTTAACATATTCATAATTTGTTCCAACAGATAAGCAACCTTCTTTTTCAATATCACTGCCACGCTCTGAAATTATTTCTGGGTTTACAAGTTCCATAAACATATTATTTGCTTCAATAATGATAACTCTTTTCAAAACACCAACTTGAACGGCTGCCAAACCCATGCCGTTGTTTTTATACATCGTTTCTTTCATATCATCTAAAAGTTCCCATAAATTTTCATCAAAATCATGAACAGGTTTGCTTTTTTTTCTTAAAAGGTCATCTCCAACTTTTACAATATTTCTAATAGCCATAATATCTCCTAAGTATTTATTACTTATTTTTAATATACAATTAAATCAATAAAAAATCAATATTTATGATAAATTTTGAGGGTTTATTTCAACAAAAAGTGAAATTTTTGAGTCTTTTTCGTTGTCACAAAGTGAATAAACTTGTTTTCTTATCTTTTCCCAATTTACAACACGCATCAAAACTTGAAATCTAAATTTGTTTTTAACTCTGCCAACTGGCGATTTCATTGCGTCAAGATAAACAAAATTTTCTTTTTCTTGTTCTTTAATTTCTCTAACTTTTTGAATTATATTTTTTGTTTTTTCATAAGCAACTTCTTCGCTATCTGCACTTATTAGCAAACGAACAATCGTTGAATATGGAGGAAAGCCTGTCGCTTTTCTCAAATTAATTTCTTTATCAAAAAATCCTTTGTAATTATATAATTTTGCAAATTTATAAACATAATGCTTTGGATTATATGTTTGCAAAATTACTTTCCCAAGTTTATCACTTCGTCCTGCTCTGCCACTTACTTGCGTGATAAGTGCAAAAGTTCTTTCCGCACTTTTATAGTGACTTTGATACAAACTTTGGTCAGCGTCAACAATTCCCACAAGAGTTACATTTGGAATATCGTGACCTTTTGCAATCATTTGTGTGCCAACCAAAATTGATGGCTTATGATTTCTAAATTCGGACAATATTTTTTCGTGTCCATTTTTGTTTCGCGTTGTATCGTTGTCCATTCTAAAAATTGGAATATCTGGAAAATATTTTTTCAACTCCAAAACAACTTGCTCTGTTCCGATTGCCCCTTGTTTGATTGCTTTGCTGCCACATTCTGGACAAACATCTAGCACATGAAAACGCTTGCCACAATAATGACATTTTAATTTATTTTCTGCTTTGTGATAAACGAGCGAAACATCGCAGTCCGAACATTTTGCAACATAGCCACATTCTCTGCACATCATAAACGAAGAATAACCGCGGCGATTAATAAAAATCATTGCTTGATTTTTTTCACTCATACATTCTTCCAAATTTGCCAAAAGCGAACGAGAAAATATGCCTGTATTTCCGCATCTGATTTCTCCCAGCATATCCACAATTTGAATTTCTGGCATATCTTTACCATTTGCCCTAACTGGCAATTCAAAAAGTTTGTATTCGCCGTCAATAACCTTGCTATAACTTTCAAGCGATGGCGTTGCACTTCCAAGCACAAGTGGACAACCATTTTGCTTGGACCTAAATTTTGCAATTTCTATTGTGTTATATCTCGGATTGCTTTCACTCAAGTAAGAGCCGTCATGTTCTTCGTCAATTATAATAATTCCAACATTTGTTAGCGGTGCAAAAATGCAAGAACGCGCCCCAACGGCAATTTTAGCATTGCCTGAAAGCAACCTTCGCCACTCATCAAAGCGCTCACCAGCAGATAAACCGCTATGCAAAATTGCAACATTTTCACCAAATCTTTCTGTGAAATGTTGAAGCACTTGCGGAGTTAAAGAAATTTCTGGCACAAGCATAATCGCCGTTTTGTTTTCTTTTAAAATTCTTTCAATAAGGTGCATATACACTTCGGTTTTACCGCTTCCAGTTACACCATGAAGAAGATATGTGCCCACAGAAGTTATGCCGTCAACTGCTTTTTGCTGATAATTGTTTAATGTAATTTTTGCATTTTCAATTTGTAAATTAGATTTTGGTGTCCTGTATTTCTCTTGCGGAATTTTTTTAATAACACCCAAATTTACAAGAGTTTTTATAGCGCTGTCAGAAAAATTTTTAACCTGCTCGGCTTCAATAATTTCGTTATTTTTCAAAAAATCAATGATTTCTTGCTGTTTTTTTGCATTTTTTTTGCAAATATATGAATTTAAATCGAAATTTTCAACTTTTTGATAAGCATTTACATAAAGTGGTTTTATTTTTTCACCACGCATTTCTGATGGAATAAAAAGCCTTAAAACATCAACTTTTTTAAGATTGTATTCTTCCACCATGAATTGCATGAGATTTAACATCTCTGGCAAAATAACTGGATTTTCATCTAAAAACTTTATTATTTCTTTTAATTTTGAACTATCTAAATTTGAACTTTCTTTTATGTTAATTATGTAGCCTTCAATTTTACGATTTCCAAAAGGAACTAAAACACGCCTTCCAACAAGCACGGAAAAACTTTCCAACGCAAAATTTGGAATTAAATAGTCAAACACTTTGTCTACATTACTACTTGTTATTTCAACAATAACTTCTGCTATCATGCAAGTATTATATCAGCAACTTTCAACAAAATCAAACTAAATTAAATTTTAAGCGGAATAATTTTTTCCCATGGAAATTCACTTCTTCCAAAATGTCCATAACAAGCAGTTGGTTTGTAAATTGGTCTAAGCAAATCTAATTCATCAATTGTATTTTGGGGTGAAAAATCAAAATTATTTTCAACAATTTTATATATTTTTTCTTCTGATATTTTGTTTGTTCCAAAAGTGTCTATATAAAGCGACAAAGGTTTTGAAAGTCCAATAGCATACGAAACGCCAATCTCACATTTATCGCATAAGCCCGCTGCCACCAAATTTTTTGCAACATACCTGGAATAATATGCCGCACTTCTGTCAACTTTTGTTGCATTTTTACTGCTAAAACAACCGCCGCCAACTTTTGCCATGCCGCCGTAAGTGTCAACTATGATTTTCCTTCCCACGCAGCCGCTGTCACCATAAGCGCCCCAAATTGTAAACTTGCCGCTCGGATTGATTATGTATTTTATATCATTCTTGTTATATTTTTCGTATTCTTTCAAAACAACATCAATAACATTTGTTTTAATGTCATTAACAATTTGCTCTTGACTTAACTTCTCTGAGTGCGAAACGCTCATCAAAATCGTATCTATCCTTTCAGGCTTATCGCCGTCATATTCAATAGTCACCTGACTTTTCGCATCTGCAAAATACTCATTTTTATGTTTTCGTCTAAATTCTTCATACACTTTCATTAACTTATGAGCAATCATAATTGTGAGAGGCATATATTCTTCTGTTTCATTTGTTGCATAACCAAAAATAATACCTTGGTCGTTTGCTTGCAAAGTTTTCTTAACCACCGCTTGATTTATATCTGGGCTTTGTTTCGTCAACTCTTTAATAATTTCAAATTTGTTTGAATCATAACCCACTTCATCTAAAACTTCTTTTGCAATCTTGTCATAATCAATATTCGCTTTTGTTGTTGCTTCACCATACACAAAAAGTTTGTTTGATTTAATTGCACATTCCACTGCCATTTGGCTAAATTTGTCTTGCCTTAATGCTTCGTCCAAAAAGGCGTCTGCGATTGTGTCGCAAGTTTTGTCTGGGTGTCCAATATTTACACTCTCAGATGTTAAAAATTTTTTCATTTCCTTTCCCTTCTTTTGTTAAACTCATTTAGATTTGCAATAAAAAATCCGCCATGATGGCGGATAAAATTTTATTATGCCATCAATCAAGCATTAGCACCTTACCTTGCGGCAGGTTGCTGTGCGGTCATCAGGCTTGCCCCTCGCGCACTCTAAATGGTAATTTTATTGTAACGCAATGAACCTATTTTGTCAACAATTTTTATAATTTTTAAAAAAAGACTTTTTTTTTAATTCCGCATGTTGTATAATTCTTTCGGAGATTAATATGAAAGAAAGAATTTTAACAGGCATTAAACCAACAGGTATTCCACATCTTGGAAACTATTTTGGAGCAATCAAGCCAGCGATTGAATTAAGTGAAAATCCAGATTATGATTGTTTGTATTTTATCGCAGACTATCACGCACTTAACATTATTAAAAATAAAGACGACTTCAAAAAATACACTTATATAATTGCAGCAACATGGCTCGCTTGTGGCTTAAATCCTGAAAAAGTTATGTTTTATAAACAATCAGACTTACCAGAAGTTTTTGAACTTAACTGGATTATCTCCAATGTAACAGCAAAAGGTCTTTTAAATCGTGCACACGCATATAAAGCCTGCGTTGAAAAAAACTTAGAATGTGGAAACGACCCTGATTTTGGCGTAAACATGGGCCTTTATAACTACCCTGTTTTAATGGCAGCCGACATTTTGATTATGAACTCAAACAGAGTTCCAATCGGACAAGATCAAAAACAACATTTGGAAATTGCAAGAGATATTGCCACAGCGTTCAACAGCACCTATGGTAATTGTTTTACTTTGCCACAAGACTATATTTCTGAAACGCTTGGGACATTGCCAGGTCTTGACGGCAGAAAGATGAGCAAAAGTTACGGAAACACAATTACCCTTTTTGATGACGAAAATGTTTTGAAAAAACAAATCAACAAAATTGTAACAGACAGTAGAATGCCAGGCGAACCAAAAGACACAAATTGCACACTTTTCCAAATTTATTCACTCTTTGCAAATGAAGAACAAAAGAAAGAAATGCAAGAAAAATTTGAAAACGGAATTGGTTGGGGCGAAGCAAAAAAACAAACTTTTGAACTTATTAATAGTTACCTTTCACCTATGCGCGAAAAATTTAATTATTATATGTCCAACACAAAACTTATTGATGAAATCTTGGAAAATGGCGCACAAAGAGCAAGGCTTATCGCAACTCGCACTCTAGAAAAAGTTAGAAAACTTATCGGCAAAATTTAAAGCAACTTTTTTAAGTTGCTTTTTTGTAAAATAGAAGGAATTTATGGAAAATTTAACAGAAAGCGGATACAGCATTAATTTCCCGCTCGAACTTAAAAATTTAGTTGAAAGTTCAATAGAAATTGCTAACTCAAATCGCGAATATCTTTATAATCTTTTTGAAATAAAAGAATTTGATACCATACTCGCAAGTTATTTTTCAAATCGTGAAGATTTTGTAAACCATATTAAAAATCTAAGTGGCGGATTGGAGCCTCCAAAATTTGCTAGCGGTTGTTTTTATAATAATGAAATTCAAGTACTAGTTGACACAACAAACAACTTTAATATGAAAAGAAAAATCTATACTCTTAAACATGAAAGCGTTCACCTATTATTTAACGACTTTTATAATAAATATAATTTGGAAAGAATTAGTTGGCTTGATGAAAGTTTCGCTTGTTATTTAGATGGGCATGATTGTCTACTTCCCAATAATTATATAGAAAATAAAGTAAAATTTCTTAAAAAATATGAAAAAATTGATATAAATCAATTAAAATTCTTAAAAAATGACGAAATTAATATTTATGATATTTATTATTTAATTGGTAAATATATTTTTGAAAATCATTTAGAAACAGAAATTTTGACAACATTGAAAACTAATCAAGAACAAATTGCCAATCAATCAAATATCATTATAAATCAAACTTTAAATTATTTAGACAAAAAAGAAAAAACATTTTAAAGCAACTTTTTTAAGTTGCTTTTATTTTTTGTTTGACACATTTTGTAAATTTTTGTAACATTAGTTTATGGAAAATTTTATCGTCAGGAAAGCCAAAAATGGCGAAATTAAAAAAATTGTAAAAACTGCAAACGCAGCGTTTATTCCAGTGCGCAATCCTAATTATGATTTTAAACGCACGATTCCGAAAATCTATAAAACTAAAAATGATTATAGCAATATTCATCATGTAATTGAAATAAATAATGAATTTGTTTCTATATGCGGTAACTTAATAAGATTTATAGAAATTGACAATGTTAAATATAAATTTTCGATTGTAGGCACTGTGTCAACTATACCGAGTTATCAAAATCATGGTTGTATGAAAAACCTAATGAACTCAGTAGATAATGAGTGCAAAAATGAAAATGTTGTTTTTAGCATGTTAACTGGCGAACGACAAAGATACAATTTTTTCGGCTTTGAAAAAGCAGGTTTTGATTTTATTTACAAATTTAGCAAATACTTTTTAAAGCATCACACAGCAGGTTCAATTTCAATTAAAAATTTTAAAAAATCAGACTGTAACAACATGTTTGAAATTTATAAAAATTCGCAAATTTTTAATTTGCGTAGCAAAGAAAATTTTATTGAATGTTTGTCTGATTATCGTTGTAAAATATATACTATTTTTGATAAAAAACAATTTATTGGCTATTTTGTTGTAAAAAAAGGCGAAATTATTGAATTTTTTATTCAAAATTTAAATCTAATTGAAAGTATTGTTTATAAAATTATTGAAAAGTTAAATTTTGATGAATTGAAAATCCATATAAACCCGCTGCATACCAACTTATGTTTTGCTCTTGATAAAATCGCACAGGAAGTATCAACAGTTGATAATTTGCATTTTAAAATTTATGATACGAAAAAATTTATTGAAATGCTTTTGGCTATTAACACAAAATTCCGTAAATTTAAAAATGTAAAAGAAACATATCAAATTGAAAATGAGATTATACAAATTTCAATAAAAGATAACAATTTTGAAGTTAAAAAATTAACAAACAGCAAAAAAATAAATGCAAGATTTACAAAGCAAGAATTTGTGAGATTTGCTTTAAGTATTAAAAATAATTACCAAATTAATTCTGACATATTCCCTGTTGTTTTTGGAATTGATATTTGCGACTTGTTTTAAAAAAACTGGAAAATTCCAGTTTTTTTATTTCAGTTCTTTTCTAAGTTCAGAAATTCGATTTCTAATTTCAATTGCAGTTTCAAAATCAAGTCGCGATGCCGCAGTTTGCATCAATCCTTTAAGTGTTTCAATCTCTTTTGGAATTTCTTCTTTTCTAAGTTTTTGTGCTTTTGCTGCTTTTGTGATTTGAAGCGTATTTTCAATCTTTTTTACAATAGTTTTTGGCGTGATGTTATGTTCTTTATTGAACTGCATTTGAATTTCTCTACGCCTGTTAGTTTCGCCTATTGCTTTTTTCATTGCGTCTGTTATTTTGTCTGCATACATAACAACTTTACCTTCACTGTTTCGTGCTGCACGACCAATTGTTTGAATTAATGCTTGTGACGAACGCAAGAAGCCTTCTTTATCTGCATCTAAAATAAGCACGCGCTGAACTTCCGGCATATCCAAACCTTCCCTAAGCAAATTAATTCCAACAAGAACATCAAATTCGCCACTACGAAGACCATTGATAATTTCAATCCTGTCAAGAGTGTCAATTTCTGAGTGTAAATAACGAACGCGAATTTTCTTATCTGATAAATAAGATGTCAAACTCTCTGCCATTTTTTTAGTTAAAGTTGTGACTAACACGCGGCCATTGTTTTTAACAACTTTATTAATTTCTTCAACTATGTCATCAATTTGATTTTCGGTTTTCCTAACTTCAATTTCTGGGTCTAAAAGCCCTGTTGGACGAATTAATTGTTCAACAACCTGACCGCTCTTTTTGAGTTCATATTCTGCTGGTGTGGCAGAAATATATATTGTTTGACCCAATTTATGGTTAAATTCGTCAAAATTTAAAGGACGATTGTCAAAAGCGGACTTCAAACGGAAACCATAATCAACTAGGTTTGTCTTGCGTGCTTTATCGCCGTTGAACATTGCTCTAACCTGTGGTAAAGTCATGTGACTTTCGTCAATTATTGTTAAAAATTCGCTTGGGAAATAATCAAGCAAAGTAAAAGGCGCTTCTCCAACTTTGCGGTTATCAAAATAGCGAGAATAGTTCTCAATACCTGAACAATAGCCCACTTCTTTCATCATTTCAATGTCATAATAAGTTCTTTCTTTTAGCCTTTGTGCTTCAAGAAATTTTCCATTATCCAAAAATGCTTGCACTTCTTTATCGCAGTCTTTTTGAATTTGGTCAATGGTTTGATACAACTTGTCAGAGCCAACTGCATAGTGAGTTGCAGGGAAAACTGACGCTTCTTTGAGTTCTCTTACAACTCTGCCAGTTAGCGGGTCGAACTCGCAAACACGCTCGATTTCGTCACCAAAAAACACAACCCTGATTGCCCTTTCGCTGTTACTTGCTGGGAAAATATCCAAATTATCGCCTTTTGCACGAAAATTTCCGCGTTTAAAATCGATTTCGTTTCTCTGATATTGACAAGTTATTAATTTTTTAATAATTTTTTCGCGCGAAACATGGTCCCCTTCACGAAGCAAAATTTGAAGTCTTAAATATTCGTCAGGATTTCCAAGACCATAAATACACGACACAGACGCAACAACAATCGTGTCACGCCTTTCCAAAATTGAACCTGTTGCGGAGTTTCTAAGTCTGTCGATTTCTTCGTTAATCGCCATGTCTTTTTCAATATAAGTGTCAGATGAAACAATGTATGCTTCAGGTTGATAATAATCATAATATGAAACAAAGAACTCGACCCTATTGTTAGGGAAAAGTTCTCTAAATTCATTACAAAGTTGCGCTGCAAGAATTTTATTATGTGCAATAACAAGTGTTGGACGATTAACTTTTTCAATAACATTTGCGATTGTAAAAGTTTTACCGCTACCCGTTACGCCTAACAAAACTTGCGACGCAAGACCATCTTTTACGCCTTCAACGAGTTTATCAATCGCTTGTGGCTGGTCACCTGCTGGTTTGTAGTCGCTTACAAGTTCAAATTTTTCTTCCATATAGTTAGTATATCAAATATAAATTATTTATCAATTATTTTATTGTTATTTTAAACTTTTTCAACAACTCTTAATTTTGCGCTTGCGCTTCTTGAATTTGTTTTCAATTCTTCTTCGCTTGCAATAATTGGTTTTTTGGTTATCAATTTGACTTTTGCTTTATGTCCGCACACGCAAATAGGAATATTTGGCGGACAAATGCATTCACGAGCCAATTCTTTAAAAGTTTGTTTAACAATTCTATCTTCAAGAGAATGAAAGGAAATAACCGAAAATCTTGCGTGAATATTAAGTTTTTCAACAACATTTTCAAGCAGCGTGTCAAGGCCGTCCAATTCGCCGTTTACAACAATTCTAAGTGCTTGAAAAACTTTTTTAGCAGCACCACCACGAGAAAATACAACTTTTTTTGGCATACTATTTTCAACAATATCATTTAATTGCAAAGTGGTTTCAATAGAGTTGCTCGCTCTGAATTTGACAATGTTTTTTGCAATAGGCCTTGCGAATTCTTCTTCGCCGTATCTAAAAAATATGTCCGCAAGTTGTTGCTCGGTATAACTATTGACGATATCTGCCGCTGTAAGCGTTGCGCTTTGGTCCATTCGCATATCCAATTTTGCCTCTTGTCGGAATGAAAAGCCGCGCTCCGCGCAATCTATCTGGTGTGAACTTATGCCCAAGTCAATTAACACACCATCAACGCCATCAATTTTTAATTGTTCCAATGCAGATTTAAAATTTTTAAAATCCGATTTTATAATAACAGCAAGTGGATTTAATCTATTTTTATATTTTGAAAAATCAAAATTTGAGAGTTCATCTAAGGTTAATACAACAACCTGACAAAACTCTTTCAATCGCAAACTTGCGGCATTAATTGCGTCTATATCTTTGTCAAACGCAATTAAAATGCCATTTTTGCTTAATTTTTTAACAATTTCGCTTGAATGTCCAGCCCCACCGACCGTGCAGTCAACATAAATCCCATTCGGTTTTATTTGTAAACTTTCAATAACTTCATTCAGTAAAACTGGGATATGAACAAATTCCATAATTATCCTATTTAATTTTAAATATCGTTTTTAATTCTTCTTTTGTTTTATCACTTGCTCCGAGAGCGTCAATCTTATTTTCTAAATTTTCAACATTGCTATCAACTTTTATTCCAGCACCAGCCACCTGTTTTAATATGTGTTCTGATGTCGCAAGAGTTGCCAAAACTTCGTCAGCATTTTCTTCTGTTAAGCCTTCTTCGCTCGTCAGCAAATTAGCAAGAGATGATGCAACATTCTTTTCGTCAACAACTTTTTCATAGTTGACTTTGTTTTTCAAATCTGCATCGCCAAGTGTTTCTCCAACTTTTTCTACAATATTGTTAAATTGCTCCTCTGAAATCTTGTCAGCACTCGTTGCAATATTGTTCAAAAGGTCCGCCGCCTTTTCATTTGTCAATTCTTCACCGCTTGATATTTCTTTCAACGATGAAGCAATATCTTTTGCTGAACTTGCAAGTTCTTTGTCAAGTCCAATAACTGTCATAACATCTTCAAGTTCTGGCTTTGTTGTGCTATCAACCATTGAAATCGCTTTTACAGCAAGCAACACTTCATGCCAATTAGCGCCTTCATAATCAATATTTTCAATATACTTCTTAACAAAGTGGTCAACAACAGCAATGTATACATTTGAGAATGGCCCACCATTTACAACATCTTGCTCCGCAGTGTCAACAACCGTGTTTTCCCTTGCAATAAGCTGTCCGTTTTCATCGTATGTTTTAAATGTGTTTGTTTGAAGCGCTGTCAACAAGTCTGCAACTTGGTTAACTTGCTCTATACTCATATCTTTAATATCTGTTGAAGATGCTTTGTCAAGCATATCATAGCAATCTAAAATTGCGAGTAAAACATCTCTTATGCCCGTTTTTTCTTCGTCTTTAAACACTTCGCCCCTGAAATTCTTTAATGGTTTTTCAAGTTCAAGCATCGTGTTAATCTTGTCCATACCAAAATTCAAACCAGTTGTTCCAAGAACTTTAACAAGTTTTGAACTGTAAATGCCGTCCAAAACCGTGTTCAAAATTGAATTTTCATCTTTTGTTAAATATTCTTTAAGCATTTCGCCTGTCAAATTCTTTCCATAAATCTCATCAAACAATCCGGACGAAAATACGCTTTTCATTATTTTAAACACTTCATCTAAATCACTTTTTAGTGAAGAAATAAACCCATTTTCGCTGTAATATTGCATTAAAACATCAAGTTCTTGCTGCGTGATTTCATATCCTGCAATTTCTTTAAACATCTCACTGTTATATAAATAATTTTCGAGCGCATAAGGCATCAATTCTGGAACAAGAGATGACATCAAATTCGTTTCCAAAAGTTTGTCAACACTTGCGTTAATTTTGTCAAAATCAATATCTTTCCAACCGTCAGACTCCTTGCCAAAATTGAAAATGTCCATCATCTCGTCATAAGTTCCCGTGATAGAAAAGATTTCTTGCCTGATTTTTATATTTTTGTTCTCAACACTGATTTTTGTTAGTTCGTCAAAAACATCATTGTTTAAACCACCCATTGCAACAAATTTTGCCACAAAAGTGTTGTTATAACTATCAAAATATTGCAAAACATCGTCACCGACATAATATCTAATCAAATCGCCACTTTTTTGATTTAAGTTTTCGCTTTTCCCTGTTGATTCTTCTGCCGACACAACAATCTCATTGCTTGTCGCAGTCAAATCTCCAACAATTCCACAAACCGAACTGATTGGCAAAAACAAAACAAACGCCAAAACAATACCTTGAACAAGCCCAACAACCGCACCGAGCAATCTTGCGCGTTTTGGTTTTTTCAAAACAGTTTGACTTTGCGTTGCAACAACCTCGCCGCGTTTTTTTGCCTTTTTTTCAAGTTTTTGTTGCTTTTTTATCTGTTTTTCTATTCTCGAACTTCTAAGCGCATATCTTTGTATAATGTAATAGACAATAAAGCCAATAAGCCTAAAAATCCATGTTAGAATTGCAAAAACGATTAAACTAATCACAACATAAGGAATATTTTCAATAAGTTGCATTAGCGCAGGGCTCGCATTTGCCGCCGCCTCAACGCCATTAATATTAAATAATAACGACTTCACAACATCGGATAAATTATTTGCAACTGCACCGTTGTATTCAACACCTAAAAAGGAAACATCAATGCCCATTAACGCCTTTGCAATCGGAGCAGTTAAAAGCCCAGCCACAATGATAAAAACAATAAGCGTTCCCAGCCTAATTGACGACCTAACCAGCCCGCGTTTTAAACCAGCAAGCACCGCACCAATAATTATAAAGAAAAATAAAAGATAACTCATAAGGGTTATAAACAGCGTCCAATTAAATGTAGCCGCACAAACAAAACTCAAACCCATAACAACTCCTTTTTGCAACACTATGTATAGTATTTACTATTGTAAGTATAAAATATTATCAAATATTTTGCAAGCATATTTCTATTATGCTCAAAACCAAAAAAACAACCCGATTTTTACATCAGGTTGTTTATTCCAATATTCCTGTTTTTATTAATTAAGCAATCGCTTGAATTTTATCTGCAAAATTTTTCCAACCATCAGCCGCTTTGTATGTTTCAACACTTTCCGCTGGGACATAGATTGTTTGAACTCCATTTGGAATTGCATAATCAGCTAATGTCGGTGGGTTAATCGCTTCAATAGTGATTGTTGTTAAACCGCTGCAACCTGTGAATGCACCATATCCAATGCTGGTTACGCCGCTTCCAATTGTAACAGATGTTAAACCACTGCAACCATCGAATACTCTATTTCCAATGCTTGTCACGTTGTTTGGTAATGTGATTGATGTTAAATTTCTGCAATTAGAGAATGCATACTTTTCAATGCTGGTTACGCCGCTTCCAATTGTAACAGATGTTAAACCACCGCAAAAATTGAATGCAGAATCTCCTATATAAGTTACACTGTTTGGTATTGTGATTGATTGTAAACTGAAGCAATATTGGAATGCACCCTCTCCAATGCTGGTTACGCTGCCATCTGTTGGTATTTCGCTATTTTTGAAACCAGCAATTAAAGTGCTACTTTCTGTTTCTATTATACAATTACCTTCGCTGTGATATTTCGTATTTTTACTATCAACATTTATTGAGGTTAATCTACTGCAAGCATTGAATGCAGCACCTCCAATGCTGGTTACACCGCTTCCAATTTTAACTGATGTTAAACCGCATCTATAGAATGCACCAACTCCAATGCTGATTACGCTGTCTGGGATTGTGATGGATGTTAAACCACTGAAACCTTCGAATGCCTCTTCTCCAATGCTGGTTGTTGTATATTCTTGACCCTTTACAATTATTTTGTTTGGAATATTCAAAGTTGTAGGAGAATTAGCAGGTCCCGTAATCGTAGCAGTCATGTTTGTATTGTCAAGTTTATAAGTAAACTTATAGCCATTGTTTTCTTTGTCTACTACTTGATAAATTGTATTTTCAACTAATTCTGTATTTTTAGGATCAAGAACATCTCCATTTTCATTTAAAAGTTTATTTTCGCTAAAGTCTTCAATAACTGGCATTGGCTCAATTTTCCACCCTTCTGCGGCAGGGTCTGCATCGCCTTGAAGTGTTTCGAGTGTGAGATAGACTTCAATTTTGTTGATTGATGTTGTGTCGTCAATTTTAAAGCCGCCACTTTCGCCATCATTGTCTGCACCTGTAAAGCCAGCACCTTCAATGACGAATTTTGCATCTGTTGCAAACAAATCTACAAATGTTGTTGCTGTTTTTGCAAATGTGTTTAGCGTTGAACCTGTTGCGTAATAATAGTAGCCGTCTGATGAACCACCATCTACCCAACTATTTGCCCAAAAACTTGAACTCGTTTTTATTAACTTTGTTGCGTCAGCGAGTTCAACTGGCGTTT
>ERZ779643.78-NODE-78-length-89950-cov-4.693064_pt1 | contig 89950 bp, 102 predicted proteins | sample MGYA00511564_ERZ779643 | MGnify/ENA primary metagenome ERZ779643 (study PRJEB29588, sample SAMEA2147114) | human gut metagenome | biome: human gut; feature: human-associated habitat; material: faeces | place: Denmark | collected 2008/2010 ...
GCCAATAATGCTAGCACGGTTGCTGTAGACACCGCCGCCCCTGAGCACACGGAACACACCGTCAGCACCAGCCGAATAAGGCGCCAGTGTCCATTGAACATTGTTTGCATCAAATAAATAGTCATTTCCTTTACAATCACTAAAATCTGAGGAATCCCAATTATATAGTTCTTTTGCTAGACAAGCTGCTCTATCTTTGGTCGTTCCGCCACTGGTAGCATAACCATAATCACTTGGATACATTAAGCCAACTTTTCCTGTCCATGTTGTTGGTCTGCCACTATATACTGTTGTTCTTCTTTCATATCCATACCAATGACTTGCTAAACCATTACTTGCTGAATTATAAGTATTAGTCCCGCCTAAATTCCATACAACTTCTTCAATGGCATTTCTGGTTATATCATTTTTTAAGCCGGTTGAAGTGAAATCACATGAAGTTGTGGCGTTATTTCGACCATAATAACAAGTTCCACTCTTAGCATTATAATATAATGATCCACCGACTGACTCACTATCATAACCAGGATTTAATAGCTTCATCGCATCAGCATCAGTCCAATCATTAACACCATAACCATTATTTACTGATGAATCAGAACTGTCCCAAGAATAATTGCCTAAAGAATCAGCTCTTATAATCTTAACCAGATTTTCTTTAGAGCCATCAGACTTAGTTACATTATTAAATACGCCTATTATACGCCATAACTCACAAGTATCAGCTGTGGGATTAGTATAATCACTACAGTTAAAATACACATAGTTACTTGGATCAGCTCCTATATACCTTACATTTTTATCGGCATCATCACTGGCAAACATACTACTATTTGTATTTACCGCTTCATTTATAACGTCATTTACTGAATTCTTCTTGGTCTCAAAATAAATATTACATTTCGTTCTCTTAGTCATATTAGTTAATGCTATTCCCCAAACATCCTTATCCCAAGAACCAGTAGCATTATTATCACAAGAAACACTCTTTACAACATAACCATCATTCTTACCAGGAATTGTATTAGAATACTCACCATTTATATAAGCTCCAATTACCACATCACCATGAATAAACTTACCAACTGTTGTCTTAACAACTTCAGCATCCTTAGAAACTGTAAACTTTGAATAAGCAAAATAAATTCCTGCTACTACAGCCAAAACACAAGGAACACCAATGTAAAAATATTTTCCATATTTAGTCAGATTTCTTTTGAATTTTAATTTTTTCAAATACTTATCTTTGTCAAATTTCTTCATAATTACCCTTCTCTACTTTGTATCTAAACTAACTATATCATAAAAACAACATTTTTCATAGTTAAGATTTTATCAACTTAACACCTAGTAACAAACATATTAAAAAAATATTTCAGCTTAAATGATTATTACCATATCATTTAACCTGAAATACCATTGCTCTCTATAATTTAACTAAATTCACTTTAAACTAACCACATTATTACTATTTAACTTCTTTAATTCTTTAAAATAAGTGTATATGTCTTTACTTATTACCTCTATATTTCTTTCATCTTCAAGATAACCAGTATAAAAGATAATCTTACAAAAGTCAACTTCATTCCTATGGATTTTAACATTTCAATCCTATGAATTTTGACTTTTTATTCCTATGAATTTCAAACTTTTATTCCTATAAATTTTATTTATACCATTCACTTACTATATCTACTGAAGTACTCTCAGGCATAGGACTAGGTAAATCCATATCCACTATCACCGGAATATTAAAAGCCGTTCCAAAACACAAAGGCATCCCCGACCTTAAAGTCTTAACTTTCTCTAAAGTATTCTTATTAACCGCTGCACTAATCTTACTAACAATATCAATATCATCAGGATGATGTAATCTAAGTACCAAGAAATTAGTACATTGTGACAAAGAAGTTGCCGACAACTCACTAGGTCTTTGGGTAATAAGTCCCAAAAGTATCCCATATTTTCGTCCTTCCTTAGTAATTCTATCAAAAATATTATAACCCAATATCTCATAATCATGGTCATTCTTCACATAACGATGAGCTTCTTCCATTAATATATGAATAGGAAAACTAGCCCTTTTCTCCAAACTAGTAACATAATCAAAAAACATTTTTCCATAAATCTTCGACAAAGTCTTAATCATTCGATCATCAACACCATTCAAATTAATGTTAATAATCTGAGCAACTTTTCCCTCTTTAGTCGTAAAGAAATTTCTAATATACTCATCCTTAGAAACCACTTTATCAAATTCAAATATTTTCTTATACTCACTATTAATAATTGAATTTAATCTAATCTTTAAAGTATTTAACTTATCATACTGATTACTAGAATTTAACACCCCTTCATTAAGAAGTGAAAAATCTAACGCATTTTGTAAATCATCCAAAGTATAAATAAAATTAGGTTCTATCTTTAACTCATTCAAATCAAAATTTAAAAATTGTTTAATAAAATCAGTAATAAGTCCAATAGCATTCATCTTTCCTTGACTATCAATAAGTAAACACTGCCTTAAAGTCCTATCATATCCTGGTTGATGAATAATAGTATCTAAACTAATATTAACTGTATTATACTTAGTCAAAGCCGCTATTATCTGGTCTCTAATCGCTGCTGCAGGTTTTCCACAAGATAATATATCCATAATCGTCGATGCTATTATATAGTCTTTATACTTCACTGTATTAGGATCTTTACTATTAAAGATATAGGTAAGTCTTAATGTATTTTCTATTACTGGCATCACATTATAATCACTAACACTAAGTAAAAGGGCTAAATCATCTACTCCTAAAAAATAAGCAGGAATTTTAACTTCAATATCTTCTTCCTTTGGACTAGTAGAATAACTCTTAAACTTTAACCCTTCAATTCGATCAATCCCTTTAAAAGCTCTTTTATACTCTCCAAAAACATCAAAGACTATAAAATGTGAATTAACCGGTAACTTATCATCATTACTATAAAACAAATTTTGAAGTAGTCTCGCCATCGTACAAGACTTCCCAGAACCAGTATTTCCTAAGACAGCAAAATGTCCACTAAAAAACTTATTCTTATCCGCAGTAACTTTATAATTATCATATATTAAAGACTTTCCAATCAATAGATTAGCTTTATTACTATAATCTTGACTTCCTAATAAGTATTCTACTTCTTTTTTATTAATAACTCTAATAGAACAATTACTACTAGGCTTCTTAATTATCCCTGCTATAAACTTATTATCTTTGATTTCTCCAATTAATAAAACCTCTATTTCTTTAATAGATATATTAATTATCTCTCCCACCAACTGTTTACTAGTATCACTAAATACTAAATGATACCCAATTAAATTAGTCTCCGATTTCTCCATTCTATTTTCAACATAAATATAATTATCTACTACTCTTATAATCTTTCCAAACATATGAACCACCTTTATATCTTATAGAAAAATTATATCAAAAATAAAAAAAGAAGTATATACTACTTAACTTCGTATACACTTACTTTTTTCTTGTCTCTTCCAAGACGTTCATATTTAACAGTACCAGCTACTTTAGCATATAAAGTATGGTCTTTGCCCATTCCAACATTTGTTCCTGGATAAATCTTAGTTCCTCTTTGACGATAAATTATAGCACCAGCCGTAACAACTTCTCCATCACTAGCTTTAGCACCTAATCTACGACCAACAGAATCTCTACCGTTTTGAGTAGAACCTTGAGCTTTAACGTGAGCAAATAATTGGATATTCAATTTCATAAAATTCATTTTAATCCTCCTATTTTGATATTTTTTGGATAATCACTTGCCAATTCTTTTAACATATTCAACATAACATTTAAAAGTTTTTCGACAACCTCATTATCACTAACGACAGTAATTAAAACATTACCATCTTGAGTATCATATTTAATTTTATCTTCTGTTAAGGCTAAAATATCATTAATTGTTGTTGTAACTATACTAGATACAGCCGCACACACAATATCTTTGCCATAAGTATCATAGAAAGCATGCCCCTTAATACTAACACTTTTAATTAAATTATTAGATACCACATAGTTCACTTTTATCATAATTACTTAACATTAATAGACTTAATAGTAACCTTAGTATATGGTTGTCTATGTCCTTGTTTCTTACGATATTTCTTCTTAGGTTTGTACTTAAATACAGTAATTTTCTTTTGTCTTCCTTGTTTTTCAACAACACCAACAACGCTTGCATTTTTAACTGTTGGATTACCAAATACTTCACCAGCCATAAGCACTTCATCAAAAGTAACTTCTTTGCCAACTTCAGCATCTAATTTTTCAACATAAATAACATCGCCTTCAGAAACACAATATTGTTTTCCACCTGTTACAAATATAGCTTTCATATTATCCCTCCTTATAAATTTAAGACGCGCCCTTAAGGTGGTTATCAAACTCTTCTAACCTTTTTAGTGCGGTTTTAAGAAAGCCTTAAAACGATTAATATTCTACCAAAGTATTAATCACTTGTCAATCAGCTTTTACAAGACTTTCTTCACTTAAAGCAATTAAAAAAGATGAATTTAATCATCTTAATTAGTTTCTTTTTCTAACACTTTTACTTCATCTTTTTTAGCTTCAATATACATTACAAAAGATAAACATAAAAAGGTTAATAAGATTACAGCCCCTACTATACAATAGCCAATAGCATTCAAACTATCTGCTCTTATTCCTAGGCTTATCAAGCCACTTCCCAAGACTAGTCCAATTGTAAATATTAATATAGCATAACACATTAATCTATCATTATATTCTTTGCGTTCTTTTTTTGACATATTGTATCCTCCTATTAATAGGATACCATATTTTAAAGTTAAAATAAACTTAATTGTGAAGTTTCTGGTAAACCATCTAAAACTCCCAAAGTTCTTAATTTATCAATAGTAGTTGAACTTACTTTTCCTCTACTTTGTAAATCTTCAATACTAATAAAAGGTTGAATATTTCTTTCCTCAATTATCTTCGTAGCAACTGAGTCTCCTAGACCATCTAAGACTTTGAAAGGACAAATAAGCGTATGCTCATCTCCAATAACAAAGTTCTTTCCATCACTCTTTTCAATATCAATGTTAGAAAATTTTATTCCCCTCGCCGTAGCTTCTAAAGCTAATTTTAAAGTTTCTAATAAACTAGACTCTTTATTAGTAGCATCATATCCCTTAGCCATCAATTCCGCCATTTTAGCTTTAATTGTATCATAGCCTTTAACCATAACTTCTAAGTCAAAATCATCAAACCGAGTTGAAAAATAAGAAGCATAATATATTATTGGCTTATGTACTTTATACCAAGCAATACGAAAAGCACTAGTAACATAAGCAGCCGCATGGGCTTTAGGAAACATGTACTTTATTTTCGCACAAGAATCAATAAACCAGTCTTCAACATTGTACTCTTGCATTAGTTTAACATAACCTTCCCACTCTTCATGGTCTTTAGGTTTTGAAGCTCTTCCTTTACGAACAAACTCCATTATCTTAAAGGCTTTAAAAGGTGGTAAACCTTGATACATCAAATCAACCATAATATCATCACGACAACCAATTACCTTCGAAAATGGTACCACATTATTAGCAATTAATTCTTGGGCATTACCAAGCCATACATCAGTACCATGCGACAACCCAGATATTTTAATTAACTCCGCAAAAGTCGTTGGTTTAGTATCTTTAACTAATGAAATAGTAAATGGGGTCCCAAATTCAGGTACTCCTAAAGTTCCCGTCTCACACATAATCTGTTCCGGAGTTACTCCTAAAGCTTTAGTAGAAGTAAAAATTGACATAGTCGCTTTATCATCTAAAGGAACCTTAGTAATATCATCACCCGTTAAATCTTGAATCATTCTTAATTGAGTGGGATCAGTATGACCTAAAATATCTAGTTTTAAGACATCAGCATCGATAGCGTGGTAATCAAAGTGGGTTGTTCGCCAAGCACTAGTAGGATCATCAGCCGGATATTGGAATGGTGTAAAATCATAAACTTCCATATAACCAGGAATAACTACAATGCCACCAGGATGTTGTCCGGTTGTTCTTTTAACGCCCGTACATCCCATTGCTAAACGCTCTATTTCCAAGCTACGCATAATAATGCCTTTTTCTTCACAATAACCTCGAACATAACCATAAGCCGTTTTTTCCGCAACAGTTCCAATGGTTCCTGCACGATAAACATTATCAACGCCGAACAATACTTTCGTATATTCATGAGCACTAGCTTGGTTTAAATCCGAAAAGTTTAAATCAATATCCGGAACTTTATCAGCATTAAATCCTAAGAAAGTAGCAAAAGGGATATCTTGACCATCTTTTATCATTGGAATATCACAATGAGGACACTTTTTATCTGGTAAATCAAACCCACTTGAATAAGTAGATCCTAAAGGATTACCTTCTTCATCATTAAATATACTTAATTTACACTTACCACAGCGATAATGAGCTGCCAAAGAGTTAACCTCAGTTATTCCCATCATACAAGCAACAAAGGATGAACCAACCGACCCACGAGATCCTACCAAGAAGCCCTCATCATTAGAGTGTTTAACTAGTTTTTGAGCAATCAAATAAATAACATCATACCCCGCACCAATAATACCTCCTAATTTCTTCTTTGCTTCTTTATCTAACTCCTCATCATTAGGAATCTCTTCTAAAGTATCTTTTAAATATTCTTTAATATAATCTTTAACAGAATTATATCCTCCAACAATAGTCTTATGTAAAATTGCATAAATCTCTTTATCTTTATCCGTAATACTCTCATCTTTATTAACATAATAAGTTATAGCCTCTTTCAAAGAATCACCATACAACTCTTTAGCTAATCTATCTTCAATATGATAAGGTAATACCTCCCCATACCAATCTCTAGCTTTCGTATAAACCAGTTCCGTCATTGTCTCTATAGAATTAGGTATCTTCGGTGCAAATGGTTTAGGAGTAGCAATAATTACTTCGATTTCTCCTACCATCTCAGCAATCTTATTTGTATTAGCAACAACTATCTCATAAGCTAACTCTTCTCCCAGAAAACTAAACTCCTCTAACATCTCATCCGTTGTCTTTAGATACATATTAGGAACTTTTAACCCTTTTCTATTCAAAGGATGTAACTTACCATTAAATTTCTGATTAATAATAATCTCTCTATAAATTAAATCCTCTTTCGTTAGATTATGAACATCACCCGTTGCCACTACTGGTTTACCTGCTTCTTTAGCTACTCTAATAATCCTCTTCAAATAGTTTTCTGCTTCTACTTCACTATTAAACTTTCTTTCTGGCCCAATTAAATGAGAAAATACACTAAGTGGCTGAACTTCTATATAATCATAGAAACTCATCATATTAACTAACTCTTCATCTTCGAGACTACCAGCCTTCTCAAAGATTTCATTATTTATACAAGAAGACCCAATAAGTAACCCCTCTCTTAGATTATTTATCTCTCTTCTTGGTATCTTCGGTTGATCATTTTTATATAAGTATTTCGTATTAGCCATACTAATAATCTTAAATAAATTCTTTAGACCTCCCCTATCTTTAGCAATAATAGTCACATGAAAAGGATAAGCAAACTTAACTAAACTTTCTGTATCTATACTAGCTACTAATTTCGTCGTCGTCGAAATATTTTGGGCATCAAATTCTTTACAAAACTTATAAAAAGCATAAGCCGTTCCCTCGGCATCATAATCAGCTCTATGATGTTTATCTTCATCCCAAGGAATATTTAACTTTCTAGTTAAAGTGCTAAGTTTATGATTAGGCCAATCCGGATGTAACATTCTTGCCATACTCATCGTATCTAAAACAGTCGCCTTAAATTCTCCTAGATTATATTTATTACAAGCCGCCCTCATAAAGGAAATATCAAACTTCGCATTATGAGCAACTAACGGTAAATCCCCAACCCAATCTAAGAATTTCTTCGTAACAACATCTTCATCTTCTTTACCTTTTAACATCTCATCCGTAATATAAGTTAAATCTGTAATCTTCTGAGGCAAAGGTCGATGAGGATCTATTAAAGCATCAAAACGGTCTAATACTTCATTATTTTTAATCTTAACAGCTCCGATTTCAATCATCTGATCACTACCAGCATAAAAACCAGTTGTCTCCGTATCAAAAACTACATACTCCTGATCTAACAAATTATACTCTTGAAGATTAAAAACCACATCTATATCATCATTAACAACATTAAGCTCAGTCCCATATAAAACCTTAAAATGGTCTTTAGCATCTTTTCCTTTATTCAAAGCTTCAACTGTATGATATAACTCAGGAAAAGATTGTACACAGTTATGATCAGTCACGGCAATTGCTTTATGTCCCAAGTTATAAGCATACTTCACTAATGCTTCTGCCGGAATAACCCCATCCATCGCACTCATCATCGTATGCGTATGTAACTCAACTCTCTTAACTTCTGCCTCATCTTTAGCTTTACTATCTTTAGAAGCTATATGCTCCATATTGCGAACAACAAGCACTAATTCTTTCGCATAGTTATCAAACTCAACATTACCATGAACTCGGTACCAAGACCCTGCTTTCATCTCCTCCATAACACTTAAGAACTCATCATGATCTTTTTTAAATATTTTCACTAAGATACTATTAGTCTTATCACTAAACTTCAAAGTAATAATATTGATTTTCTCTTTCTCTAAAGTCCCAATCTCTCCAAAGATAAACCCTTCAACCACAACATTACGCATCTCACCCATAATCTCATTAATCGATGTAATCTCCCCATCAATATGTTTACCCATAATAATTGGCGTTTTCTCTTTTACTTTAACTTCTTCATGACTAGAAGCAATCAAATTCTTAATCTCTTCTTGTTTAGTCTCACTAACTACTGTCGTAATATTAACATCTCTAATTCCATAAAGCTCTAATTTACTCACTAAGACTTTCACACTATCTAAAATCATCTTTTCTTCGACTTTAGTATTAACTTCAAGCACTAGGATATCATCATCTAAAGTAACATTATTATCAACTACCCCTATCAAAGAAGGTTTCATCTTCGTAAAATCATTTAAAACATACTTAAAAATCTTAATAATCTCCTCAGGATTTCTCTTTTCTTGGAAAAGTTCTAAATTAACTTTAATATTCCCATTTATCCCTCTTCGACCAGCCATCCAAAGTCCATCGATATCTTCCGGAATTACTACCTCAGGTAAAGCCATCTTCACATTAAATTCTCTTTTTCTTTCATTTAAAGTAACATCTATAATCTTATAATCTTTATATTTCTCTAAATTAGTAATTCCTATACTCTGTAAAAACAACTCTTCACTACTCATCATCTAACACCCTAATTCTATTGATATTTATTTGATATTTATCTAATCTTCTCGCTACTGTCCCCAAAACATATACTAAGTCTCCGACTTTAAAATTATTTAAGTAATTAATATTCTTTGGAAACAAAACTAAATCTATCTTTCCAGTCTCATCACTACCCAAAAGAAAAGCCATATCTTGATTACTCTTAGTCTTAATCTTCTTTATCTCGTTAACAAGAAGTACCATATTAATACTCTTCCCTAAATACTCTCTTATTCTTTTAATTTTTACTATCTCTTTATTATTATACTTACTAGCAGGATGATTACTAACATAAAACCCATATACGGCATATTCCCTATCCATTAAACTCTTCATATCATCCGCATATTCTTTTAGAATAGGTCTTTCTATCAAAGACTCATCTAAGTCTTTAACAACAAAAGCATATCTTAAAGCCTCATCTAGTCCCTCTAACATTGTCCTATGACTAAGCTTAAATAAATCTAAAGCTTTCCCATCTATTAAACTCTCAATAACATTTCTCTTAATCCCTAGTCTAAAGAATCTTACTACTAAGTCAAAATAATCTTTATATATCCCCTGTATTTTCCTATCTTCTAAAATAACCTTAATCGTATTAGACCCAACATTTCTAATAGTATTAAGAGGTAACAAAAGATAATTATTCTTATGTAAATACTTATCCGTACTAATATTTATATTGGGAAGTAACACCGTAATATGCATTCTCTTTGCCACATTCAAATACTCTTCCGTCTTCTTACTATTGGATACACTCATATTAAGAAGCCCCGCTAAAAAAATCTCCTTAAAATGCACTTTTAAATAAGCCATCTGATACCCAATCAAAGCATAACAAACTGAATGAGCCTTATTAAATCCATAGTTAGCAAACTTCAAAATCAAATCATATACCGCTTCCGCCTCACTCTTTTGATATCCATTATCCATCGAACGCTTAATAAAATCACTCTGAGCCTTGATTAAAATTTCCTTTTTCTTTTTACTCATCGCTCGACGAATATTATCTGCTTCCGCCATACTAAAACCAGCCATTGTTACTAAGATTTGCATAATCTGTTCCTGATAAACAATTATCCCATAAGTCTCTTTTAAAATTGGCTCTAAAGCTGGCACAATATAAGTAACTTGACCACCATTCTTTCTCTCGATAAATAAATCAATATTATCCATAGGTCCCGGACGAAACAACGCCACCGCCGCATATAAATCTTCAAAACACCTAGGCTTTAATTTTAATAAGAAATTTTTCATCCCACTAGATTCAAACTGAAAAACTCCATCCGTATCTGCCAAACTAAATAAATCATAAGTATCTTTATCATCTAAAGGAATATTATTAAGATTAAAATCACTCGGAAGCTCTCTTAAAATATCATGAATAAAATGTAAGTTCGATAAAGCTAAGAAATCCATCTTTAGAAAACCTAACTCTTCTAAATAATTCATCGTCAACCCCGTATTAATCCCCTCACTAGTCTTAACAACTGGCATCACTTTATCTAAAGAAACTGATGAAATAACCACTCCGGCAGCATGAACCGACATATGTCTCTTTAAGCCTTCTAATTTCATAGCAATTTTATAAATCTTCTTTAAAACCCCATTTTCTTTTAGCATTTTACTAACTATTGCCTTACTTAAATTATCTTTTAAAGACATCTTCGAATCAATATTACTAATAAACTCATCTATTAACTTATTATCAACAATCACAAGACCACTAACATCTCTAAGAACTTGTCTTGCTTGTAAAGTCCCATAAGTCGTAATCGGAGCCACATTAAAAGTCCCATAACGACTCCTTACATACTTAATCATATCTTCTCTTCTGATATCTTCAAAGTCCATATCAATATCTGGCATCGTTACCCTATCTTTATTTAAAAAACGCTCAAATAAAAGATTATACTCTAAAGGATCAACATTCGTAATTCCTAAACAATAACTAACTAAAGCTCCCGCAGCCGAACCACGCCCCGGTCCTACTAAAATATCATTCTTCTTCGCATACTTAACATAATCATAAACAATCAAAAAATAATCATTAAACCCCATCTTATCAATAACATCTAACTCATATTGTAATCTCTTTACATATCTTTCCTCTATGACATTATTTAATCTCTTCTTAAGTCCCAAAAAAGCCAAACTATATAGATAACTCTTACTATCCTTACTCTCATCAAAAATAGGAATATATCTTTTAGATTTATCAATTCTTATATCTATTTTATCTATAAATCTCTTTATTCTTAAGATATCATCACTCTCTAAGATATCTTCATAACAACAATTACACTCATCAAAAGAAGTATCCCCAATTTTCTTAAGATATTCTAAATAAACAGTATCTTCCTTTCTTAAAACTCTAATCTCTTTAAGAAACAATAAATTATCACTAAGAATTCTAAGACTATTCTTCTCTTCTAAAGAAGTATAACTAAAATAGATATCTTCTTCATCTTTAAATCTCTTTACTTCTTCCAAAGTCTCTTTAAAAGAATAAGGAATAACTACATAAATATTCTTACTCGCAAGAATATTATAATCTAAAACTTCTCCCAAAACTATCTTATTATTAATCTTAACTAACTCTAAATAGCCATCATAATCTTTAGCATATAAATAGAAATCTTTATTATCTAAAGTAACTTTAAGCCCTATCAAAGGCTTAATATTATTAAGAAGACAATTATCATAAAACTCCATAACTCCATTCAAATTATCATCTAAAAGTCCCAAAGCCGTAATATTATTAATCTTCGCAAACTCAATTAAGTCTTTTATCTTAATCAAACTCGAAAGCAAAGTATATTCAGTCTTTATTCCTAAAGGATTATACTTCATAATATCACCACCCAACAATTCCTAGTATAACATTATATTTTTTAAAAGATAAGTCTTGACTTGAATAATTATTACTATATCACAAGAGAAAAAAAATAACACCTATAAAAGTATTATTTATTTGTATTTTCGTAATAATTTCTTTCCTGTAATTTTTCTAAAATATAATCTAATTCATCCAATTCTTCACTATCAAGTTCATAATTGTTCATGAAACGTTCTACTAATAAGCTTACCTCTCTTAGAGAAGAACACTCACTTATATCAATATCATATCTCTTTAAGACACTTATCTCATATTCATCTAACATTAAATTCTTATTTATCTTTTTTAACATAATTATTTATTAAACTTCATCTCATTAGAAGCTATCCCTCTATTATGTTTAATCTCTTCCCACTTCATATCTTTGGTAAATAGACATACTACATTAATTGGTATCCAAGTTAAAATGAATACGGCAAATAAAGCAATCGCTGAAAGTAAATTCTTAGCTTTTCTTTTATTATATTTTAAAATGAAGATACTAACAACAACCCCACTAACATAAGTCAATATCATAAATATCGCTCCACTTGAGAAAAGCGATGAAAATATATCATATAAACGGATATTAAAAATTCTAAAGAAAATTAAAGCCACAAACTCAACCAAACAGATAACCTGAACAACTGGAGCCACAAAATTCATAAACATATCAAATGAAGGCTGACTTCCCGTCTTAAAGAAATGAATAAGTAAATCTTTCCAATAGAGTTTTAAACACTGTAAACATCCAACTGACCATCTTTTTCTTTGCTTCCATGAAGCCTTAAACTCTACTGGTTGCTCATCATAAGTAACCGCATTTTCCACAAAAGCAATTCTTTCATCTCTTAAAGCACATAGTGCTGTAAACTCAATATCTTCCGTTAAAGTCTGCGTTGGAAAGCCCATCTCTTCAATAAGTTCCTTTTTAACCATAAAACCCGTACCATTAATCGAAGCATTTTGGTTCATTGTCATACGTGCCTTACTAAAAAAGAAATTTTGCATATAGTAATAAAGTGAATAAGACCCACTTATCCAGTTGTCACTTATATTCTTACTATCTCTAAATCCTTGAGCTACCCGATATCCACAGCATAAAGTATCATTCATACGAGCTAAAAAATCTGGATGAATAATATTATCAGCATCAAAAATTATATAAGCATCAATATCTTTACGATTCTTTAACTTCTTAAAAACATACCTTAAAACTTCACCCTTAGATTTAACTTTTTCCTTAACATCAATGACAATTGCCCCTGCTTCCTTAGCCACTTTAGCCGTATTATCAGTTGTATTATTAACCGCAACATAAACCTCAAATAACTCTCTTGGATAGTTAGAATCCAAAACTGATCTTACTAAGTTACCTACAACCGCCTCTTCATTACGAGCCGCTATCAGAATTGCAAACTTACTTTTAGCTTCAAAAGGAACAATCTTAAACTTTCTAGGCTTAAGAAACCCATATAATCCTGTTAAAGTATAATAAAGTCCATAAAATAATGTTAAAGTAAAAAATATATAATAAATTGCTTGCCACATAAAATAAACTTCCTTACTAGTTATACCACCATTGTATCTTTTTTATTTAATTTTGTAAAGGTTATATCGAAGATGATTAACTCCTAAACTATAATACTCTACTTCTCGATTATCTAGTTTTTTATGATAATATATCTCACAATAACCATTATTTTCTTGATAATAATACTTATTTCCAAACTTATCTTGTAAACATACTCCTCCTAGATAATCCTGATTCAAAAGATATTTCATCGTCATAACTTTTTCATATCCATAGACAATAACTTCTACATTAGGTCTTACCCCATATCTTTTAATATACTCTTCTAACATCTCTTTTATCTGACTTCTCGTAAGCTCTAAAGATAAAGTAATCTTTTTAACTCCCATTCTATGTAAAAATGCTATTGTATAAGAATTAACAACATTAAAAGAATAATCTGTATGAATATTATCTAATAACAATCCCCCTAATTCTCCTACTAATACTAAGTCTTTAGACTTATCATACTCCTTAACAACATTAGAATAAGCCCTTATATATTTAGTCTTTTTATCTGTACAATAAACATATTTATATCTACCAGGGCTCTCTATTTCGTTATCATAATGTATATAAGCATTAATATTCTTAGAAGCCTCAAAGTCCGAAAGACTTACATAATACTCTTCTTCTTTAGAAGATATTTTTCTTAATCTTTTCTCATCTAAACAACTTATAGCATTTCTCTTAATTTCATTTAAGAAAGTAAGAGGTATAAAAAGATTATCATCCATATCAATTTTTAACTCATCAAAGGAATAAACACTATTCCCAAGTTTATTTAACTTATCTTTAATTGTCTCTTTACTAGTCGGTAACTTACTAGCAATCTCCGGTGTATATTCTTTTATAATAACACTATTCTTCCCATCACTAATTCTAAAAGACATTACCTCATCCTTATAAGCCTCAAAAGCTCCTTTAATTTTAACTTTTCTTGGATTTTCTTTAATATACTCTTCTATTTCTTTTTCAATATACTTAGAAGAAGTTAAATAAACATCACTATCTAAAGAAACATCCCCCTTCACTAGAATACTAATAATATCATCTTTAGAAGCTTCTTTAACTAACTTACCATTTAAGTAAAAGTCATTAACTAATACCCCTATTTCTTTATCCTTAGATTTTATTCTTAAACCATCATTAATATGTAGTTCATCACTAAGTCTAATAAGAATATTTTTCCCCTTTATCTTAATAACATTCCCAATCTTTACCCCAACATTATTAGGTTGTTTTCCATTAATTACATCATTATTAGAAACATTATTTAAGTATCCCAAAGTATACTCTCTATTAAAGACCTTTTTTAACTTTCCCAAAATATCATAATTAATAAAAACTTTACCTGTCTTTAAATAACTATCAATAGCATCCCGATATAACTTAGTTACTAAATAAACATACTCTCTTGATTTCATTCTTCCTTCAATTTTAAAAGAATTAACCCCCATATCTATTAGGTTACCAATACTACTAATAGCACACAAATCTTTCATTGATAAAGGATATTTCTTATCTTTATTTAAAACTTCATTATCTTTAGAAAGAATATCATAAGGAAGTCTACAACTACCAGCACAAGCCCCTCGATTACCACTTCTTCCACCAACTAAACTCGAAAATAAACACTGTCCCGAATAAGAAACACATAAAGACCCATGCACAAATACTTCGATGTCTAATCCTGTTTCTTCTTTAATTTTCTTTATTGTTTCTAAATTAGTTTCTCGAGCTAACACAATTCTTTTAAAACCAAGCTTTTTAGCCACCATAGCCCCTTCTAAATTATGAATATGCATTTGGGTCGAAGCATGAATTTCTAAATCAGGAAACTTTTGATGAATCAAATCATACATTCCTAAGTCCTGAATTAGAACAGCATCTATCCCATTTTGATAAGCAAAACGAACAAAATCAACAAACTCCTCAACCTCAGACTCATAGATTAAAGTATTACAAGTAAGATAAACTTTAACTCCATAAAGATGAGCATAATTTATCGCCTGCCCTAATTCTACATCATTAAAATTTTTCGAAAAAGCTCGAGCGCCAAAACGACTTCCCCCTAAATAAACGGCATCGCAACCAGCTTCAATCGCCCATTTTAAGCATTCCATATCTCCAGCTGGCGCTAATAACTCATATTCCATATTACTTTTCTTCCTTTCAAAAAAGAGTTTAATAACCTTGTACTAAACCCTTACTTTTTATAAGCATACAAACGATGTACTTCCTTAATTGATAATGGGCGATACTCCCCAGATTTCAAATTACCTAACTCTAAGAAACCATACTTTTCTCTCTTTAACTTAATAACTTCATGATTAACAGCCTTAAATAAATTCTTAACAATATGATTACGTCCTTCAGTAATAACTACTTCAACAATATCAACACATTTAATAATATCATGTTTTTTAATCTTAACCCGTAATGGTTTACAAAGAACGCCATCAATAACAATTCCCATCTTTAACTTATGTAACTCTTCCATAGTTAAATTACCCTCTATTTTAGCAACATAAGTCTTTTCAACCCCATTCTTAGGATGCATTAAAATATTAGCTAAAGTTCCATCATTAGTTAAAATCAAAAGTCCTGTAGTATCATAATCAAGGCGACCAACAGGATATATTCTCTTATTAGTAGCGATTAAATCGGTAACAACTTTTCTTTTAAATTCATCATTAACACTACAAATATATTCTCTGGGCTTATTAAGTAAATAGTATTCATAACTTTCTTTCGTAAGTTGATGCCCATTAACCGTAATAATATCCTCACCACTAACTTTAGTTCCTAAAGTCTTAACAACTTCACCATTAACAGTTACTTTACCAGCTACAATTAATTCTTCAGCTTTTCTTCTTGAAGCAATACCTGCTGCTGCTATAACTTTTTGTAATCTTTCCATAATAACTTCTTTCTAAAACTTTAACCAGTTAATTCAACAATAAGTAATAGTATCCTACCACATTATTTAAGATATAGCAAACTATTTTGCTTCTTCTGAGGCTCTTGTTTCTCTAATAACCGTAATTTTAACCGTTCCTGGATATTGCATTTCTGCTTCGATTTTTTCTTTCATATTACGAGCAATAATTTTAGCCTTAGCATCATTAACTTCTTCTGGTTTTACTAAAACCCGTACTTCTCTTCCCGCCTGCATAGCATAAGTTTTTTCAACCCCTTCAAAAGAATTACCAATTTCTTCCAATTGTTCTAGTCTCTTAACATAATTTTCTATGGAGTCATTTCTTGCTCCCGGACGTGCTGCTGACAAAGTATCAGCAATTTGCACTAAAACAGCAATAACACTAGTAGCCTCACAATCACCATGATGAGACGCAATCGCATTAATAACCACTTCATCTTCATGATATTTTTTAGCTAACATTACCCCTAACTCAACATGTGAGCCTTCAACCTCATAGTCAATAGCTTTTCCAATATCGTGTAATAAACCAGCTCTTCTGGCTAAAGTTACATTTTCCCCTAGTTCTCCAGCCATCAGCCCACAAAGATAAGCAACTTCTTTTGAATGTTTCAAAGCATTTTGACCGTAACTAGTTCGATAATTCAAACGCCCAATCGTATTTATTAACTCTGGGTCTACTTTGCTAAGTCCTAACTCATAAACCGTACTATTACCTAAATCCGTTATCTTCGTATTAATATCATTACATACTTTCGTATATATTTCTTCAATCCTAGTAGGATGAATTCTCCCATCTTTAATTAAAGACTCAATTGTAATTTTAGCAATTTCCCTTCTTAACGGATCAAACGATGAAATAACAATAGCTTCGGGTGTATCATCAATTATTAAATCAACTCCAGTGACAGCCTCAATTGTTCTAATATTCCTTCCTTCACGTCCTATTAAACGTCCTTTCATATCATCCGAAGGTAAAGCAATTGTACTAACTGTTTGTTCGTTAGTAACATCAGATGAGTATCTTTGCATAGCTTCTACAATTATACCCTTAGCAACTTCATGAGCATTAAGTCTAGCTTTTTGCTCTTCTTCTTTTATATAATCAGCAATTTCAAAAGACATTTCTTCTTCAACTTTTTTCATTAAGATTGTATAAGCTTTTTCTTTTTTTAATTTGCTTATTTCTTCTAATTTTTCTGTTTCTTTTTTTATTAAACCATCAATTTTTTCTTCTTTTTCTTGCAACTTTTTTTGTTTATCCAATAAATCTTCATCTTTTTTATCAATATTGTTAGAACGACTTTGTAACAATTCTTCTCTTTTATCTAAATTGTTTTCTCTTTTATCTAAACGATCTTCCATTTCTTTTAATTCTTTTTTTCGTTCTTTAATTTCTTTATCAGTTTCTTCTTTAAGTCTTAAACTCTCTTGTTTTATTTCTGCTAAACTTGTTTTTTTAGCTTCTTCAGCTTTTTTTACTGCTTCACTAATTAAATCAGCAGCTTTAGTTGTCAAAGCTCGCTTTCTAAAAACATAAATAACGATGACAATTCCTGCCCCCGCAAAAAGTCCCAAAATCAAGAAAACAATGGATGATAAACTTTCTCCCATATAATTTTCTCCTTTTAATAGAAATCAATCTACAATTATATTATAATTAATTTTATCTTTTTTATCAATCTTTTATTTTTTACCAAGTTTTCACTTTTCTTTATTTATCTTCTACCAATCAAAAAAGATGGTTAAAACTTTCTCTCCATCTCCTATATAAATATTATTAAGTATCTAAGAAGTTAATAATTTCTTATCACCAGATATTACCTGTTTAACTAACTTTTTCATTATTCTTCGGCGTCCTAAAGTCCCATCATAATTTAACATATAGTATTCACTAGTTACTCCATCATACCCATACCAAAGAGCAATTGAATAATCATGACTATATAAACAAGCCCAAGAATCCATAATCGCATATTCACTTATTCCTAAAGCATCCGTTTTACTCTTAGAAATAGTAGTAGTACCAGTCTTACCAGCTACCTCCGATTTACCAACATCTAAAGTTCCTAAAATTTTACCAGTTTTAACTGCGTATAACAGTATTTCATTAATATACTTAGCAGTCTTTTCACTACAAACTCTTTCTTTTTTATAAGTCTTTTCAACTGCTTCATTATTATCGCGATAAATTATCCTTGTATAAGAATAAGGTTCAATATAAATTCCTCCTCTAGCATAAGTACCGTAAGCTGCAGACATCGTAAGTGGTGAGACACCATCAAAGGCTCCTATTGAAGCCGATTCATATAAATTATCACCATAATCAATACCAAACGCATGAACATAATCAGCTATTTTCTTTTTATCAACTTGTTGAAATATCTTCAAAGCCGGAATGTTTCTCGAATCAGATAACGCTTGTTTAATAGTTATGTACCCCTTATAATCACGCATAGCATTAACTATCTGCGTTCCATCACTATATGCATAGGGAGCATCTAAAACGATATCATTTGGAGTCCCACCATTAAACTCGAAATAGGGTCCATAATCCATAAAAGGTTTAATCGAAGAACCTGGCGCTCTTTTTATCTGAGTTGCGTAATTATACTGACGAGCACCAGTCCTATTTCTACCCCCACCGATGGCTAAAATTGAACCATCACTACTACTAGTTACCGCAATTCCCGCCTGAATAATATCATCTTTAAAATTTTTCTTATTATCCATTACATCATTAACAGCATCCTGAACCGTAGGATTCAAGGTTGTTTGAATAATCATCGGCACATTATAAGGATTTAAACCAGTATCTTTAATAACTTCTTTCGTAACCGTATCAATAAAACCTTGATATTTATTTAAATTACTCTTCTTCCCTACTAACATACTACTTATCGAAATATTTAATGAATCTTGAAACTGTTCTTCCGTAATATATCCATGCTTATACATCAAATTTAAAACTTCATTACGTCTTTTAGTCGCATTATAAGTATTAGTATAAGGATCAAAATCGGAAGGAGCATTGAACAAACCGGCAATCAAAGCTGCCTCAGCTAAATTTATATCACGAACACTTTTTCCAAAATAATTTTGGCACGCCATTTCGACCCCATAACTATGAGCCCCAAGAAAAGGATAATTAACATAAATTTCCAATATCTCTTCTTTGGAATAATTTTTTTCAATTTCAAACATAGATAAATATATATCCGTAAGTTTTCTTACAATTCCTTCGATTCCTGTTGCCACATTCGAAGTAAAAACTTGCTTTGAAATTTGCATCGTAAGTGTAGAAGCTCCACCAGCATTACTATCACCCTTCAAGTGATTAATAACCGCACTCGTAAATCTTATTAAATCAAATCCTTGATGCTGAAAAAATCTCGAATCCTCAGCAGCCACTATAGCATCAACTAATACTTGTGGTAAATCATTATAAGAAACAAGCTCTCTATCTTCGCTCCCCAGTCTCGTTATTTCGTCGCCATTTTTATCAAGCATAATGCTAGCCTGGCTCATATAAAGATTTTTTTTATCAAACGTAGGGGCCTTACTAACGATATAATTAATTCCTAAACCAATAAAGATAATAAGACAAAAAAAGATTAGAAAATTAATGACTACTATAAAATGTCTTTTCTTTTTTCGCTGCTTTTTTTTGTTAACTACGTACACTTCAAGGAGCCCCCATTTCTAAAACTATAATTAATAGTAGCACAAGAAATTTCGACTTGCAAGACACGATTTACTATTTTTTTATATTTTTGTCGTTTTCTTTTAGCAAATTGTTATTTTTAACATCATTAAATTCATAATGCTTTCTAATCTGCAATTCAATGTCATCTAATAGAGGTCTATTTTTCTCAAAATAGCTCTTAGCATTTTCTCTGCCTTGCCCTATTCGCTCTCCTTTATAAGAGTACCAAGCACCACTTTTAGTCACAATTCCTAAGTCACTAGCTATATCTAACACTTCTCCAACATGACTAACCCCATTTCCATAAATGATATCAACAGAAGCCGTTTTAAATGGAGGTGCCACTTTGTTCTTTACAACTTTAATGTTAGTACGATTACCAATAAATTTATCGCCATCCTTAATTTGTTCACCTCTTCTAATATCTAAACGAACTGAGGCATAGAATTTTAAAGCACGTCCGCCGGTAGTAGTTTCGGGATTACCAAACATGACACCGACTTTTTCTCTTAACTGGTTAATAAATATGGCCGTTGTCTTAGTCTTATTAATTGAACCTGATAATTTACGCAATGCTTGACTCATCAACCTTGCTTGTAAACCGACATGACTATCACCCATTTCCCCATCAATTTCAGCTTGAGGCACTAAAGCCGCTACCGAGTCAATTACAATTATATTAACAACCTCACTACGTACTAAGGCTTCACAAATTTCTAAAGCTTGTTCTCCCGTATCTGGCTGACTTAATAATAACTCGTTAATATTAACACCTAAATTCTTAGCATAGGCTGGATCTAAGGCATGTTCTGCATCAATGAAAGCTGCTCGTCCTCCTCGCTTTTGTACTTCTGCTATCGCATGTAAAGCAAAAGTTGTTTTACCACTCGATTCAGGACCATATATTTCGATTATTCTTCCTTTTGGGTATCCACCAACTCCTAAAGCAATATCTAAAGCCAAGGACCCACTAGGAGTAACTTCAACATTTAAATGTTCTTGAGAACCTAAGCGCATTACTGCTCCTTTTCCAAATTGTTTTTCAATATCAGCTAAAACTTGTTCTAACGCTTTATCTTTATCTTTTTCTACAGTTAAATCTTTCATCATAACCCTCCTACATTGTAAAAAATTCTTTAAGTTTATAGTATCATAAGTATATTCTTATGACAACAAGTTTATTGAGGAAAAAATTATCCCCTCATATATATATATTAGACAAAGGTTGCAATTTTTTTTCAAAAAATGAAAAAAAATTGAAAAAAGCTTAAACTTTTTCAATTTTATTTACTATTAGTCAAATTTATTGTCTTGTCTAACACTTTTAAGAAATCACTTTTACTAAAAGGCTTAACTAACATATCAACAATATTATAAGTAAAAGCTTTATTAATCATGTCTTTAGAATCCTCTCCTGTAATAATAGAAACCGGAATCTTATTATAGTGATTACTATTCTTTAAATAATCCAAAACCTCAAACCCTCCAACATTTGGCATATTTAAATCCAAAAGCAAGGCCAAAATATCATATTTATTACTACTAATAATATCTATCGCTGCTTTACCATCAATGGCAACCAATCCTTTATATTTGCCATCTAATACTTTTAAAGCAAAATTATCAACAATCTTAGAATCATCTGCTATTAAAACAACCTTTTCTTTATTTATTTCTTGTATAGTAGATTGAGGTTTTATTTCCGGTTCAGGCATTCTTGATAAAGCTTTTTCTCCATTTAAATACCTTTTAACAATCGAAGTCATATGATCAACGGTTTTTAACAAATTATCATATTCTTTTTCGATAAAATGTTGATTTTCACCCTTGCCAGCCATTTCATGCTGTAAAAAAATTTCAGCTTCTTTTGTGAATCCTAGATATCTAGCATCACTTTTTATAGAATGGGCAAAAATTCCATAATTTTGCCAGTTTTCTTGGTCTTTACTATTCTTTAAATTAATTAACTTTTCATCAATTCCATCTAAGTAATCCTGAAAAGTTTCATTATAAGTATCCATATCCCCAAATAGCTCTAAAGCTTTATCAGTATCTACCCCATTTTGTTTTAAAAAATTAATATCCATAATATCAGTCCTTTACTATTTTCAAATTATTTACTTCAAAATAAATTCTATAATCACTAAGTTCTTCCATTGTCATATAAACTTTAGCAATTCCTATTTTATTATTATTATTGTAAATATAAATTTCTTCATACATTTTTTTCACTTAATCAATCAACCCCATTATTCTATCCTCACTTCAATTATAATTTAAAGTTTTTTTTTATGCAATAGAAAAAACAAAATATTGTAAAATGCCATTGTAATTTTACTAATAATATTATAAAATCAACTTAGGATATAGGTGTAAATATGAATAAAAACAAATATGAATTTAGATATCGAAACAAACATTTTTTTAAGCTATTAATACCCCTTTTTATCTTATTATATATACTTACTGTAATCGTTTTGTATAGATATATATTCTTTATTTACTTATACATTCCTGCTTGCATTGCTGCTGCTATTTTAATACTAGTTTGGATATATATAATAAAACCTAAAGCTGAGATAACCAAAGGTTCTTTTGAATTTTTCAAAGATGAATTTTATTATACTTCTCTTAATAAAACAAGGGCAATAAGCTATAAGGAAGTCGAATACATAAAAAAAGAAGAATACACTGAAAAGTTCTTCTTCCTAAAAAAAGTAAATATAAGATATATTATGAAAATTATGAATGCTGGCACTTTCTATTTTCCTTACTATGATAATAGCTTAGATAATGCAATGGATTTATTAAATAGCCAAATTAAAAAAAGTTCAGAATGAACTTTTTTTAATTTATTTTACTAACGCATCGGATTGAACAGTCTTTTCACGTTCATTACCAGTTCTAGTCCAGCCATCTAAAGATTCTTTAGTACTCCAAGTATACTTATAGGTAACATTCTCAACTGTATCAACAATGGCATCTTTACAATCGAGTGTTTTCTTAACACACGTATGTGTATTACCATCATAAACATAGTCTACAGAGTTAGGACACTCATATCCTTTGATACCACCCTTAATAGTTTTAGTACACTTTTTAGTTTCTTTATCTAAAACAGCATCCTTATCTTCACAATAATATTCTTCACTAGAATCAATATGTCTTGTACAAGTCATAGTTTCTCCAGTTCCATTAGCTGTAAAGCCTTCTGGACAAGTATATTTATAAGTAGTTTTAGTTACTTTTTCAGTAGTAATATAACATGTAGTACCATCTTTAGTATACCCTGTAGGACAAGTATATTGAGTATCAGTAGTATTCTTTGTTGGTTCAACTATTTCTTTCTTAACACAAGTATTAGTAGTTGTATCTAAATTATAACCATTAGCAGTATCACAAGTATATTCGATATTACTCTTAGTTTCTAAAGTAGCATTATATGTACAAGTTGTCTTATCATAAGATAATGTTCCACCCTTATCACAAGTAGCTGTATTAGTTCCTGTACATACTTCATCTACATAAGTTGTTTTATTTTGATTGCTACATACTTTGTTAGTATAAGAATTAGAACTTCCACCACTACATACTTTATTAGTATAATTATTACCACCAGACACACAATAGCCATTACCATCATAAGTACCAGTCGTACAGCGAGCATTAGAACTTATGCACGTATACATTGGTCTACCACCAACACTAGAAGCAGTACAAGTTATTTTACCTGTGCTAGTATATCCTGATTTATCATAACTAAATTTACCAGCATCTTTACCATTATCCCATAAAGCCGGAGTTTTGCTACCTTGACTTACACATCTACCGGCAGAGTTTTCTGTATAACCAGATGGACATGAGCATGTTTGATTATTTTCAGTCTTAACACATCTACCAGCAGAGTTTTCTGTATAACCAGATGGACATGAACAATTTGTCACAGTTTCTGTTTTAACACACATTCCAAACCAATTTCTTGTTGAACCACTTGGGCAACTACAAGATTGATTATTATTTTGATTAGAACTATAAGAACAAGTATTATTATAACTATTTAAATTATCTCCAGTATATTTACAAGTAGCAACTGTAGCAGTAGTTTCTTTTTTAGTAGGAGCTACTGTAATTGTTCTTTCACATTTATTAGTTGTTGTATTTAGTTTGTAACCATTTTTCTCATCACAAGTGTATGTAGTAGTACCGGGAGTAACGGTAGCTTCTACATACTTAATGCAAGTACCATTATTTTCAGTATATCCTTCTGGACATTTAGTTTCAGTCTTATCAACTGTCTTAGTAGGTTCTGTTTTTTCATCATAACCATCTTTTGTATTTTTCTTAGCATCTGTAGTTTCAGTCTTATCTTCGAAATATACAGGAGTAGCAGGAATAGTTTCTCCAGTCACTTCTTTATAGCACTTATTATTAGATGAATCTAATTTATAACCATCTTCACAACGGTAAGTGTTTTTAGAACTATACACTGGTTTTTTAAATTCATATTCTTTTACTGTTTTAATAATATTTCCATCTTTATCAACAGTTTCACCAGGTTTTAATTTATCTTCATCATCATCTTCATCGTTATTTACATTATTGTTATTATCATCAGTAGTTGTTTTATCATCACCACTATCAGAAGCTATATTATTATTTTTAGTAGTAGTAGTGATAGTTTCAAGCACATAATCACTAGAAGTATCACAAGCAAGTTGAGTCTTTAAAACATATTCACTAGAACCGGTTTTTGTAATTTGTGCATAAGAATTAGTCTTGTTACAAGATTTATTATTCTTATCAACAAAATCAGAAACTAATTTTTTACTAATCATACTTTCAAGATTTATTGTTGATGACTCCCCAATATTTTCTGGCATATTGCCACCTGAAGTATAATAACTTTTAGCTGCTTCCTTCATAATATTTAAATTAGTAGTAAATGCTTGTTTATTAGAAGCTTCTTTGTTTGTTTTTGGCATAATAATCATCATAACAATAACAGTCAGTGCTATTATACCAACAATAAATAATATGTTTTTCCAATTTATTTTAACTTGATATTTAGTATCTTCATACATAATATTTTCCCCCTTTAACGTTTTAATGCAAGTGAAATGCCATTAGTGCTTAAACCTAAAATATCACGAATCTCACCATCACTAAATGCACGACTTCCATCTTCATTAAGTACCGTAATTAAATTTCTTGTAACCATTGTTTGTATATCTTTATTAGGTGCATAATAATTAAGATTAATTAATTCATCAGTTTGAAAATTTCCTTTAGTAATCCCGGAATGTCTTGGATGACCATTTCTATCACTCGTATCAGTACGCCCAGCACACTTATCAATAATTACTTGTGCACAGTTATATAATTGAGTATCATCCATATCTTCAGGCTTAGTACTTTGACGAATTTTGCTTATAGCTGGAATCTTTTCCCAAGCAACTTGAACCATTTCACAAATTGTTTCAAAAACTGGAACATTCTTAAAATAGTAAGCATCAAAATCAGCATACATTGCTGTAAAAGCCTCGCCTGTCTTACTATCAACTGATGGAACTGGATTCTTTTTCTCTAAAATGTTAGCTTTCACATAATTCAAGAAATTTTTAGCAACAGCCTCATCATTTGGATGAACGGATAAATGGTGTAAATAAGCCTCGCATTGATCTAATAATTGTTTTTGAGATGCATCAGCGTAAAATTTTGACCAATTACCTCTAGTTTTCTTGGCAACGCAATTTTTATAATAATTATAAATGAAAGGATTGCCCTTAGAGTCAGCTATTAAGAATTGTTCTAAATTATTAAATTTAACAGTTAAACCATAATTATTTTCACTAGAACCCGTAATATTATCAGCAAAAGCATTAACAAATGACTGATATAAAACTTCCGAGTTATTAGCAGCTTCTGCTTTAATTTCACCATTTCCAGTTACTAAAGAAATTAATCCTAAAGCCCCTAACTGCATAACTTGTCTTCTTGATAACTTAATATCGCCAACATTTTCCACTTTTAATTTTTCATTTTTCATATTGATTCCCCCAATCAACTTCTTTATTCAAGTACATCTCGAGTTGTTTTTCGCCCATATATTAACATAAAAACCAATTCTTGTCAATTGGTATCTTATATGTTATAATTAATATCACGGGGCAGTAATGGTTTCGACAAATATTGTTAAGTGTTAAGTGGCAAGTAGTCGCAAGAAGACTTAAAAATCTTAAAAAAATTAAATGACAAAACAGAAAGAAACTTCGGTTTCAACTTTGCTCCTTCATTTGCTTAAGATAAGCTTGGAGCAATCTTCTCTAGATTTATCTATGATTTAGATTAGATTTTATATTAGTAGATTATATTAAATTATATGTTTAGGATAATTTAACGAATCAAATCTAAACTTGTTATTAAATGGGTAAGCTAAAGCCAGTTTAATAACGAAAACTAATTCTTAGCTAAACTTGTAGAAACTTAATATTTAAGTATTTGGACAGGAGTTCAATTCTCCTCTGCTCCACCATTAATAAAAATTAATAGTCTTCGGACTATTTTTTTATATTTAAAAAAAGAAGACTACATTTGAGCCTTCAATAATCTTGTTAATATAACAATCAAATTAGAATCAGTTACTGTATCAACATAAACATCAGTACCATCTAAAATTTCTTCTATTATCTTTACTTTATTAGGAACTACTTCTAATTTGTCATCAATCCCCATCACAAGGAAATACTTACTACCACCATACATAGTCTCATTTAAAACTACATATTTCTCATTATTTTCTAAAGTAATAATTGTATTTGTCTTCAAGCCCATAAAATACCTCTTCTATTCATTAAAACTATTATCACTATTTAAGTAATTGAACAAATCATTTAATTCATCCAAAGAAGCATCATCACTATCAGCACTTGATTTATCTTCTAAAGAAGAACTTTCTTTTACATCTTCTTTAGATTCTTCTTTTCCATCAGTAGAAACTACATTATCACTAAAATCAGTAACAGCTACTACTTTTTGCTTATCCTCATGTTCCTCATCTTTAGAATCAAAACCATACATAGAAGAAAAATCAAATGTATTTAAATCATCATTATTACTAGATGTCTCTTCCTTCTTAGAATTATCTTCTTCTCTATTACTTTCCAAAGGTTTTACTTCATCATCAATATTAAATATATCATCATCAAAACTAAATGGTGTATCTACTTCTTCATCTTTATCAAAACTAAAATCAAGATTATCAGTCGAATTATCTTCTTCCTCTACCTTTTCTACAGGTTTAATAGCATCTCCATCAATAAATTCATTAGCATCTTTAATAGCTTCTTTATAGAATTCTACCGTTTCTTTAACAGAATCATAACTCTTTAAATCTTCTACTTTTCCCTCTAAATCACTTATTAAATCTTTAACTCTAATCTTAAGATTTTCTAACTCATCAGAAGTATTATCGTATTCTTTATCGATTTCAATAATTCTTAAAGTTCTTTCTAATTCCCAGTAAATGTCCTTAGCTAAATTTAAAATACTTAATAATTTTGTATTAGACTCTTTAATTTCTTTGAATTTTTCTGCATTACTTCTAGCTTCCTCTTCATTTTGAGTAGCATCTTTTACAATATCTTTAATTTTATCACATTGATTTAAAATAATTTGTTTATTCATAAATATCAATCCCTCTATTATTACTATAAATAAACTATATCATAAAAGATGACTTTATGCAATAAAAAAAGAACCTTATACAAGTTCTAATTTTACAGTTAGAGCATCGTCTCCAACTCTTTCTTTTAATTTAATAATTCTAGTATATCCACCATTACGATCTTGGTATTTAGGTGCTAGTTCATTAAATACTTTACTAACTACATCTTTATCATTATGTAAGAAAGCAAGTGCTTTTCTTCTTGCTACTAAAGAACCATCTTTTCCATAAGTAATCATACGATCAACAAATTTTCTAGCTTCTTTAGCTCTAGCTTCAGTTGTTACCACATAACCATTGTTAATAACATCCTTAGTTAAACCAGCAAGAATACTTCTACGAATACGAGATTCTCTGTTTAATTTTCTATACTTTGTCATATTCCCTCCTAATTATTAGTCTTTAAAGCTAAGACCCATTTCTTTAACTTTATCAATAACCTCTTTTAGAGATTTCTTACCTAAGTTTCTAATCTTAGTAACTTCTACTTCTTTCTTATTAATTAAATCTTGAACAGTATTTACGCCAGCTCTCTTTAAGCAATTGTAAGCACGAACTGAGAATTCAATTTCTTCAATAGGAGTTTCTAATGTCTTAGTGATTGTATCAACTTTCTTTTCAGCCATAATTCCTGCCATATCAGCAATATTATTTAAATCAGCAATAATATTAAAATGTTCAATTAAAATCTTAGCTGATAAAGCCATAGCTTCTTCTGGAGTTATAGAACCATTCGTATAAACATTCATAATAAGTTTATCAAAATTTTCATTTTGACCAACACGAGTAGGTTCTACATCATAGCTTACTCTTTCAATAGGTGAATATAAGCTATCAATAGCAATAACACCTAATTTTTTCTCACCTAGTAACTTTTCATTAGCCTTAGCATCAACATAACCACGACCAGTACCAACTGTCATTTCCATGTCAATTTTACCACCCTTAACTAAATTACAAATAACTAAGTCAGGATTTACTACTTCTATTTCAGCGTCTTTAGCAATCATTCCAGCAGTAACAGGACCTTCTTCGTTTGCACTTAAACGTAATACTTTTTGTCCTAAGCCTTCCTCTTTAGTAGAATGACTAATCAAAACAACGCTCTTTAAGTTTAAAATAATAGTAGTTACATCTTCAACAACGCCATCAATCTTTTGAAATTCATGCATTACTCCATCAATTTTTACTGATGTTAATGCACAACCAGGAAGACTTGATAACATAACTCTTCTTAAAGCATTACCAATAGTAGTGCCAAATCCTCTTTCAAGTGGATCTAATTCAAATCTTCCATAGTGAGTATTTTCAACATATTCTGCAATTTTATAATCCGGTTTTTCAAATTTTATCATACAATTACAGTTTCCTTTCTTAATTTCTTGGACGTTTTGGTGGACGACATCCGTTATGTGGAACTGGTGTAATATCATTGATTGCAGTAATTTCTAATCCAGCAGTTTGTAAAGAACGAATAGCATTCTCTCTACCAGCACCTAAGCCCTTAACAAAAACTTCAACTTTTCTAACCCCGTTATCAAAAGCAACTTTTGCTGCAGCCTCAGCACTCATACCAGCAGCATAAGGAGTTTTCTTCTTTGAACCCTTATAACCAATAGTACCAGCTGATGCCCAACTAATTACATTACCATTTACATCAGTAATAGAAACAACAGTATTATTATAAGTTGCATGAATATGTGCTTGAGCTTCAGGAATATTCTTCTTTACTTTTCTTTTTCTTCTATTATAAGCCATAATTACTTACCTCCTACTTACTTATTTTTTTCTTATTAGCTACAGTCTTACCCTTACCTTTTCTTGTACGAGCATTTCTACTAGTTCTTTGACCATGAACTGGTAAACCTTTTTTATGTCTTGTACCTTGGTAAGAATTAATCTCCATCTTATTTTTAATGTTCATTTGAACTTCACGACGAAGATCACCCTCAACTACATATTTTTCAACTTGTGCTCTAATTGCAGCAACTTCTGCATCAGTTAAATCTTTACCTTTTTTAGTTCTATCAACTTTTGCATCATCACAAATTGTGTTAGCAAGATTTCTACCAATACCATATATTGCAGTTAAGCCAATACAAATATGTTTTTCGTTAGGAATTTCAATATTTTTAATACGTGCCATAATTACCTCCTATTAGCCTTGTACTTGTTTGTGTTTTGGATTTTCACAAATAACCATTACTTTACCTTTTCTTTTGATAATTTTACATTTTGCACAAATTTTCTTTACAGATGGTCTAACTTTCATAATAATTCCTCCATTATCTTTTATTCCATACAATGCGCCCACGTGTTAAATCATAAGGCGATAATTCAATTGTAACTGTATCACCTGGTAAGATACGAATCATATTAACGCGCATTTTACCAGAAACGTAAGCTTTAACAGTCTTTTGAAATTTAGGTAAGTTTACTAGGTATTCGCCACCTTTTAAAACTTCCGTTACTTTTCCTTCAACTTCTATTTTATCTTCTTTAGCCATTTTATTCTCCTGTTAATATTTCGTAACCATCTTTAGTTACTAATACGGTATGTTCAAAATGAGCAGATGGACTGCCATCATCAGTACAAATAGTCCAGTCATCATCAAGCATATAGACATATCTTTCTCCCAAATTTAACATTGGTTCGATAGCAATAGTCATACCAGCCTTTAAAACCATTCCCGTATCTTTTTTTCCATAATTTAATACATCAGGATCTTCGTGAAGTTCCGTACCAATACCATGTCCACATAATTCTCTAACCACACTTAAATTGTGCTTTTTAGCATATGTTTCAATCGCATGACCGATATCTCCTAAACGACATCCCTCTTTAACTTGATTTATCCCTTCATATAGGGCCTTTTTAGTGTGTAGAATTAAATAAGCTTTTTCCTCACTAATTTTGCCTACAGGATAAGTAGCAGCAGAATCTGAATGATATCCTTTATAAATCATTGAAATATCAAGTTTTACAATATCACCATTCTTAAGCTTTCTTTTACCCGGAATACCATGTACAACCTCATCATTAATAGAAATACATAAATAACCAGGATAACCTTCATAACCAAAGCTTGATGAAACACAGCCATTAGCTTCCATGAAATCCTTAGCTATCTTTTCTAATTCACCAGTTGTAATTCCCGGTCTAATATTCTTTTCTAGAAGTTTGTGGCATAAATAGTTAATATGTCCAGAGTGTTTCATTAATTCAATTTCTTTTTCACTTTTAATACTAACCATTTATACCTCCAAATAATTTTCTATGTTTTTTAACATCTCTTGTGGATTATCATTTACTTTAATATTTTCCAATTTACCAACTTTTTTAAAATAATCTAAAACTGGTTTCGTATCTTCAATATAAGTTTGATATCTAACTTTAAAAGTTTCTTCTGTATCATCAGCTCTTACTTCTAATTTATTACCACAAAAATCGCATATTCCATCGACCTTAGGTCTAGTAGCTTCTTTAAACTTATTAAAACTACTCTTGCAATTACTGCAAATCATTCTTCCTAAAGTACGATGCATCGCCTCTTCATAATCGACATCAAGATAAATAACTACATAATCATTAATATTAAGTTCATTGAATAATTTAATCAAAGAATCAACTTGTTTAATATTTCTAGGATATCCATCAAGAATAAACCCTTTCTTAGCATCATCTTGTTTAATTCGATTTTCTAACAATTCTAAGACAATTTCATCCGGTACTAACTTGCCAGAAGCTAATATTCCAGCAAGCATTTTCCCAAACTCATCATTTTTAGATTTTGCATCTCTTAGTAAATCACCAGTCGAAATATGGACATAATTATATTTGTTTTTTAATAATGTACTCATAGTTCCTTTACCAGCAGCAGGAGGAGCAATAAATATAATGTTTTTCATTATCTACGATGCCTTCTTCCCTCACGGTAACTACGACTTACTAATGAACTCTCTAGTTGTTTATAAGTTTCAATAGCAACACCAACGACAATTAAAAGTCCAGTACCTCCTATTGTTACACTACTAGGTAAACCTGAAAATTTAGAAAAAATTATAGGTAACCCAGCAATAATTACTAGAAAGATTGATCCTACGATTGTAAGTCTTCCAATAACCTTGGAAATATAATCAGTAGTATCAGCTCCTGGTCTAACCCCAGGAATATAACCACCATTTTTATTTAAATTTTTACTCATCTCTTCAGGATTCATTTCCATAAAAGTATAGAAATATCCAAAGAATAGAATAAGAATAACATATAGAATAAAACCAGTTGGACTAGTATAAGCTATATAATTATTAACAAAGTTTTTTGCTGCATCATTACCTACTAAAGCAACAATTGTCGTTGGAATAGCAAGTAAAGTTTGTGCAAAAATAACAGGCATTACTCCAGCAGGATTCAACTTAATAGGTAAATATGATGTTTGTGCACCATACGCACTATTAGTGCGATTAGAATACTGAATAGGTACTCTTCTCTCTGCAAGTTGAATAAATACAACTCCAAGAATAATGAAAATATAAACTATTACAAATAAAGCAAATAATATACTACCTAAAACAGTTGAATAAGTTCCTGATGTCACTAAACTTTGAAAAGTTGTTGCAAACATCGATGGCATACTTTGAATAATACCAGCCATAATTAGTAAAGAAATACCATTTCCAATACCTTTAGTAGTAACTTGATCTCCAATCCATAATAGAAAACAAGTCCCAGCCGTCATAACAACTGTAGTCTTAAGAATATCAAGACTTGACATACCATTCATATATACAATAGTTAAAATATAACCTTGAATAAATGCAAATAATATACCTAAATATCTCGTAATTCTATTTATTTTTTGTCTTCCCGTATATCCTTCTTCTTTTAATTCTTTAAAATAAGGAATTATATCCATTTGTAATAATTGAGTAATAATAGATGCAGTGATGTATGGTGAAACACCAAGAGCAAATATTGAAAAGCTTCTAAGACCACCACCGGACATCAAGTTAAATATTTCTAAGAAACCAAGTTCTTGATATAAAGCTGATGCCCAAGGGATAGTAATAGTTGTACCTAGGCAAAATAAGCCTAAGCACATAAGAGTAAAATATATTCTTTTTCTTAAATCTTTATTAGAAGGACTAAATAGTTGCTTCAAACCAGCAAACATATTAGATCACCTCAGTCTTGCCACCTGCTGCTTCAATCTTAGATACAGCAACGCTTGAGAATCTATTAGCCTTAACAGTTAATTTCTTTTCAAGAGTACCATTAGCTAAAACTTTAACACCAGATAATTGATTTTTTAATATACCTTTCTCTTTTAATACTTCTGGAGTAACTACATCTCCATCTTTAAAATATTTATTTAAATCATCTAAATTAATAGTAGCATATCTAGTTGTAAATTTAGCATTACTAAATCCACGTTTAGGTAATCTTCTATATAATGGTGTTTGACCACCTTGGAACCATGGAGCAATTGATGCACCACTACGAGACTTTTGTCCCTTTTCTCCACGTGTAGATGTTTTACCCATTCCAGAACCAGGACCACGTCCTACTCTTTTTCTAGATTTTGCTTCAGGTAGAGCATTTAATTCATGTAATTTCATATTATAATTCCTCTACTTTCTTTCCTCTTAATTCAGCAACATGTTCTTTAGTCTTTTGAGCCTTTAATGCCTCTAAAGTTGCTTTAGCAACATTAACTTTTGTATTAGAACCTAATGATTTAGACACAACATCTTTAACACCAGCAAGTTCTAAAATAGCACGAGCAGCACCACCGGCAACTAAACCAGTACCTTCTTTAGCAGGCTTTAATAAAACTTCAGCACGACCAACTTTAGCAGTAGCCTCATGAGGAATAGTTCTATTATCAACTAAAGATACTTTTACAACATTCTTATTAGCAGCTTGAAGTGCCTTTTTAATAGCTTCAGGAACTTCGTTAGACTTACCACTACCAAGACCAACTAGACCTTTTCTATTTCCAACTACAACAGTAGCTAAAAATCTAAAATGTCTACCACCCTTAGTAACCTTAGTAACACGTCCAATTGATATAACTTGATCTTCAAGCATACTTTTTTTAGATTCAGTTTCTTTTTTTGGCATATTATCCTCCTCTTAGAATTCTAGTCCGTTTTCACGTGCTGCTTCTGCTAAGGCTTCAACACGTCCATGATAAAGGTACCCACCTCTATCGAAAACAACTTTTGTAATATTTTTCTTTTTAGCTTTTAGAGCAATATCTTTACCGACAAGTTTTGCCCCTTCAATATTGCCACCATTATTTAATTTTAGTTCAACAGATGATGAGCTAACTAAGGTAATTTGTTTTTCATCATCTATAATTTGAGCAAAAATGTTACTATTAGATCTAAATACATTTAGTCTTGGACATTCACTAGTACCGTTAATCTTATTACGAACTCTTGTATGTCTAATCTTACGCATAACATTGTTTGATTCTTTTCTTATCATAACTATCTCTCCTTACCTTATTTAGCAGCCTTTTTACCTTCTTTACGTCTAATAACTTCGCCCTTATAACGAATACCTTTACCCTTATATGGTTCTGGTTCTCTAATTGAACGAATTTCAGCCGCAAATTGGTTTAGCTTTTCTTTATTAATACCTGAAAGTGTAATTTCAGTATTACTTTCTTGTTTAACTTCTAAGTATTCTGGAACCATTACTTCAACAGAATGAGAAAAACCTGCAGTAATACCAATTTTCTTTCCAGAAACATTGAATCTATAACCAACACCTACAGCTTCAAGTCCTACTGTATAACCATCAGTTACACCCTTAATCATATTATTGATTAAAGCATTAGTAGTACCATGAAGTTGTTTAGTTGTCTTTTCATCGTTTGGTCTAGTAGTTAATACTTTACCATCACTAACTTCTACTTTAATTAAATTACTAACAACAATTGATAATTCACCTTTAGGGCCTTTAACAGCTACATTGTTACCATTAACTGTAACAGTAACACCATCAGGAATAACTAAATGTCTATTTCCAATTCTACTCATAACTTAAGTTTTTCCTTACCAAATATAGGCAAGTACTTCTCCTCCTAAATTATTTTCTCTAGCTTCTTTATCAGTCATTAATCCTTTTGAAGTAGAAACAATTGCAATTCCAAGTCCGTTTAAAACACGAGGAATTTCATTAGCTTTAGCATAAACACGTAAACCAGATTTAGAAACTCTCTTTAAACCAGTAATTACACGTTCTTTCTTTTCGCCATATTTTAAAGTAATAGTTAATTTATCACCAGTTATATTCTTTTCATAATTGTAATCAGTAATAAAACCTTCTTTCTTTAGAATTTCAGCAATTCCTAAAGTCATTTTAGTTCCATTAACTACTACTGTTTGATAACGCATTTGTAATGCATTACGCATTCTTGTTAGCATATCTGCTATATTATCTTGTACCATCTAAAATTCCTCCTTTCCTACCAACTTGATTTTCTTACACCAGGAATTTGTCCCTTATTTGCAAGTTCTCTAAAGCAAATACGACATAATCCATATTTTCTTAAAACACCATGAGGACGTCCACATCTTTCGCAACGTGTATATGCACGAGTACTAAACTTTGGTGTTCTTTGTTGTTTAACAACCATACTTGTTTTTGCCATAAATATTTTCCTCCTCTAGCATTACTTTCTAAATGGAAGACCAAATGCATTTAATAAATGCAACGCTTCTTCATTTGTTTTTGCAGTAGTAACAAATACAATATCCATACCAGTTACTTTAACTACTTCATCATAATTGATTTCAGGGAAAATTAATTGTTCTTTAATACCTAAAGTATAATTTCCTCTACCATCAAATGCAGTTTTAGAGATACCTCTAAAATCTCTTACACGAGGAAGTGCTAACTTTATAAGTTTATCCATAAAGTTATACATATTTTCTCCTCTTAATGTAACTTTGCAACCTATTGGTTGGCCTTCTCTTAACTTAAAGCCAGCAATAGATTTACGAGCCTTAGTAACAACAGGTTTTTGACCAGTAATTGCTTCTAAGTCTTTTACAGCTGCTTCAATAAATTTTGAATCATGAGCACCGTCACCAACACCCATATTAACAACAATTTTTTCTAATCTAGGAACTTCCATCTTAGAAGAATAGTTGTATTCTTTCATTAAAGAAGCAGTTATTTCTTTATTATATAATTCTTTTAAATTACTCATAACTTCTCCTCACTAGCTTTCTTTTACTTTCTTTGTAGTCTTTTTTGCAGTAGTTTTCTTTGTAGCTTTTTCTTCTATCTTAGCATCTTCTACTTTAGTTTCTTTTTTCTTAGCAGCAGCTTTTTTAGCTTCTACTTTTTTAACATTAGAAACATGAATAGGTGCTTCCATAGAAACGATAGAACCAGATTCATTAGTATATCTTGGTTTAACATGCTTTTTGATAATATTAATGCCTTCAACAACTACTTTATTTTCGTTCTTTAAAGTCTTAATAATTTTGCCTTCTTTATTTTTATCTTTTCCGGCTAAAATTTTAACTTGATCTCCAACTTTAACTTTCATCTAAAAGCCTCCTATATTACTTCACTAGCAAGAGATACAATCTTCATATAATCTTTATCACGAAGTTCTCTTGCAACTGGTCCTAAAACTCTTGTTCCAACTGGACTCTTATCATCTTTAATTAAAACGCAAGCATTATCATCAAATTTGATATAAGAACCATCTTTTCTTCTAACGCCTTCAACGCTTCTTACAATAACTGCTTTAACTACTTTACCTTCAGGAATATTAGAGTTTGGAATAGCCTTTTTAACAGTTCCAACAACTACATCTCCAATATTACCATATTTAACTTTAGAGCCACCCATTACACGAATAACAAGCAATTCTCTTGGTCCTGAATTATCAGCAACTTTTAATCTACTTTCTTGCATTACCATAATGATACCTCCTATAGAATTACAGCTTCTTCTACTACCTTAACTAGCTCATATCTCTTAGTTTTAGACAATGGTCTAGTAGCAGCAATTCTTACTGTATCTCCTTCTTTAGCTACATTATTTTCATCATGAGCTACGTATTTTTTAGAGTATTTAACTCTCTTACCATAAAGTGGATGATTTTTATAAGTTTCAACTAAAACAGTAATAGTTTTATCGCACTTAGCAGATACAACTTTACCTATAAGTTCTGCTCTTTTAGTTTCTGCCATATTAGTTTTCTCCTCCCTCTGATAATTCTCTTTCACGAAGAATAGTTTTCATTCTCGCTACATCTTTTCTTAATTCATGGATTTTAGAAGGTTTTTCTAAACTTCCAGTTGATTGTTTAAATCTTAAATCTAATAATTCTTTTTTAGATTCAGTAATTTTCTTAGTTAAATCTTCGCTAGTTAATTTTCTTAATTCATTAACCTTCATTAGAAATACCTTCTTTCTTTACAAATTTGCATGTAACAGGTAATTTATGAGAAGCAAGACGAAGTGCCTCACGAGCAGTAGCCTCATCTACATCACTGATTTCAAACATAATCTTACCTTTTTTAACTACAGCAACCCAGTCATCAACATTACCTTTTCCGGTACCTTGACGAGTTTCTAGTGGTTTCTTAGTTAATGCTAAGTGTGGGAAAATATTAATATATACTTTGCCACCACGTTTCATATAACGTGTCATAGCAATACGAGCAGCTTCAATTTGGCGAGCAGAAATCCATGCACCTTCTTTAGCCATTAGACCATAATCGCCTAAATGAAGTTCTGTATTACCTTTAGCGTGTCCATCGTAACTTACTCTATGAGGTTTACGATATTTAGTTCTTTTTGGAATTAACATTTATAGTCTCTCCCTTCTTAACATTTTTAGTTGGAAGAATTTCTCCTTTATAAATCCAAACTTTAACACCAATGATACCATAAGTAGTTAAAGCCTCAGCAGTACCATAATCAATATCAGCACGAACAGTATGTAGAGGAACAGTTCCTTCTGTATAACCTTCGTTTCTTGCCATTTCAGCACCACCAACACGACCAGATACTAAAGTTTTAATACCCTTAGCGCCAGCCTTCATAGCATTTCTAATTGCACGTTTTTGAACACTTCTAAAAGGTGCTCTTGCTTCAATTTGTAAAGCAATATTTTGAGCAACGATTTGTGCATTTAAATCTGGATTTTTAACTTCAACGATAGATAAATAAATATCTTCGCCAACTAATTTTTTTAATTTGTTTCTTAATTTTTCGATGTCTTCTCCACCTTTACCAATGATTACTCCTGGTTTAGCAGATTTAATAGTAACATCACATCTTTTGTCGTTTCTTTCAATAACGATTGAGGCAACAGCTGCTTCTTTTAGTTCTTTTGCTAAGAATGAACGAATTTTAATATCGTTATTTAAACATTTAGCAAAATCATTATTGTTGGCAAACCATTTAGATTCCCAATCTTTATTAACACCAATTCTTAAGCCAATTGGACTTACCTTTTGTCCCATTATTTTGCCTCCTTAACGTTATCACTAACTTTAATAGTTATATGACTAGTACGTTTATCGTGTCTATCAACATTTGAACGACTACCAAATCTAATTTTCTTACGAGTTACACCTGGATTAATGTAACATTCACTGATAACTAGATCGGATTCTTTAGCGCCATTATTATTAACAGCGTTTGCAACAGCACTATTTAAAACTTTGCTGATTAAACGACTAGCTTTTGTATTTGTATTGGCTAATATACCTTGTGCAGTCTTAACATCCTTACCACGAACTAAATCAAGAGTCATTCTTGCCTTACGTGGAGGAACTTGTGCACCTTTATGTATTGCGTATGCTTCCATTCTAATTATCCTTCCTATTTTTGACCAGCATGGCCACCAAATTTACGAGTTAACGCAAATTCACCAAGCTTATGTCCTACCATATCTTCAGTTATATAAACTGGAATAAATTCTTTTCCGTTATGAACAGCAATTGTATGTCCTACAAAGTCAGGGAAAATTGTTGAACGACGTGAATAAGTTTTAACAACTTCTTTTTTACCAGTTTCATTTAATGTTTGAACTTTCTTAAGTAATCTATCGAAAACATAAGGTCCTTTTTTTAAACTTCTTGCCATTATTTATTTCCTCCTATTTCTTTCTACGACTAACAATTAACTTGTCAGATGCTTTTTTATTTTTTCTAGTCTTCAAGCCTAGAGCTGGTTTACCCCATGGAGTCATTGGTGCTTTACGTCCAATTGGAGTACGACCTTCACCACCACCATGTGGATGGTCATTAGGGTTCATAACAGAACCACGGTTAGTTGGATTAACGCCCATATGACGTTTTCTACCAGCCTTACCAATGTTTACAAGTTCAAAGTCTTCATTGCCTACAACACCGATTGTAGCCATACAAACACCTAAAACTTTTCTTGTTTCGCCAGATTGTAATCTTAACATTACATATTTGCCTTCACGGCCAAGAATTTGAGCACTAGCACCAGCGGAACGAGCTAATTCAGCACCCTTTCCAGGCTTAAGTTCGATGCAATGAACTACAGTACCAACAGGAATAGCTTCTAGAGGAAGAGCATTACCAACTTTAATATCAGCATCTCTACCAGATTCAATAATCATTCCCACTTTTAAATCTTTTGGTGCAATAATATATCTTTTTTCACCATCTAAATAATTAATAAGAGCAATATTAGCATTACGATTTGGATCATATTCAATAGTAGCAACTTTACCAGTTACACCAGTTTTATTTCTCTTAAAATCAATTATTCTATATTTTTGTTTAGCGCCGCCACCAATGTGTTGAACAGTCATTCTACCTTGATTATTTCTACCACCAGATTTAGTCTTCTTAACTAAAAGGCTTTTTTCAGGAGTAGCAGTAGTAATTTCTGTATTAGCAAGTGTCGACATACCTCTTCTACCATTAGTAGTAGGTTTATATTTCTTAATTGGCATAATATCAGCTCCTATCCTAATATTCTATCTTTTCGCCATCTTTTAATGTAACGATAGCTTTCTTGTAAGTCTTAGTTTTTCCTGTATAACGACCTACTCTTTTACTTTTTGCTTTTGTATTTACAGTATTAACGCTTGCAACCTTAACATTGAAATACTTTTCAATAGCATTTTTAATTTGGATTTTGTTAGCACTTTTATTAACTTTAAATGTATATACGCCATTATTTTTAGCATACATAGACTTTTCAGTTATAACAGGTGCAATAATTACATCAGTATAATCTTTCATTATTTAAGTGCCTCCTCTATCATCTTAACAGCAGCCTCTTCCATAACTACATAATCAGCATTAACTAAATCATAGCAGTTAATTTCATCGCTCATAAGTGTATAAGTGTATCCAAGATTTCTTGTTGCTAAATATAGATTAGCAGCCTCATTGGCAGTTACAAATAACACTTTGCCGTCTAAGCCTAAAGTCTTAAGTAAATCTTTAACAGTCTTAGTCTTGCTATCTGCAAGTTCTAAAGAATCAACAACAATTAATTCTTTATTCTTAACTTTATCAGTTAAAGCACTCTTAAGAGCTAAGCTTCTTTCTTTTTTATTCATTTTGAATGTGTAATCACGAGGAACTACGCCACCAGCGATTCCACCACCACGCCATTGTGTAGCACGAATACTACCTTGACGAGCACGTCCAGTACCTTTTTGTCTCCAAGGTTTTCTTCCACCACCAGATACTTCTGCAACTGTTTTAGTTTTAGCAGTTCCTTGTCTAGTAGCAGCTAATTGTAAATCGATTGCTTTTTTCAAAACAACTTCATTTACTTCAACGCCAAATACTTTAGCGTTTAATGTTAAATCTTTAGTTTTTTCATTTTTTAAATTCTTTACTTCAACTTTTGCCATAGATTAATCACCTTTCTAGAAAATTAATTTTCTTGGCTTTCTTCTTTAGCTTCAGCATTGTCAGTAGCAATGCTATCAACAACTGTTTCGTATGAAACTAATTCATTATTTTCTGCTTTTCTTTCGTTTTTAGCAGCAGATTTAATTAAAACTAAAGATTGTTTTGCACCTGGAACATTACCACTAACTAAAATATAGTTTTCTGCTGGATTAGCATCAACAATTACTAAATTTTGAATAGTAACAGTTTCACAACCCATATGTCCTGGTAATGCCTTACCTGGTAATACTCTCATTGGTCTCATAGTACCCATTGAACCTGGTCTTCTATGATAACGTGATCCGTGTGCAGATGGACCACTCTTTTGGCCATGACGTTTAATAACACCTTGTGTTCCATGACCCTTGCTTGTTCCTGTAACATCTACTACTTCACCAGCAGCAAATAAGGAAGCATCTATTGTATCCCCTAAGTTATAAGAGCCTTCATAGTCTCTTATTTCTTTTAAGAAGCGCTTAGGATTTGTATTAGCCTTTTTAGCATGACCAATACTAGCTTTAGTGGCGCTCTTTTCTTTTTTGTCACATACGCCTAATTGAATTGCATTATAACCATCATTTTCAACAGTCTTAACTTGCATAACAGTATTTTTTTCAACTTCAATTACTGTGACAGGAATTACTTTGCCTTCTTTAGTGAAAACTTCAGTCATTCCAACCTTACGTCCTAAGATTCCTTTCATATTTTCCTCCGTTATTTATTATAATTGTTTGATACTAATTGCAACTCCGCTTGGTAAGTCTAAACGACTTAGAGCTTCAATAGTCTCTTTGCTTGGTTCTTTTACTTCAATTAGTCTCTTATGAGTACGTGATTCAAATTGTTCACGTGCATCTTTGTACTTATGTACAGCTCTTAATACTGTAACCTTTTCGATTTCAGTAGGAAGAGGAATTGGACCAGAAATAACTCCCCCAGTTCTTTTTACAACATCTACAATCTTGCCAGCAGCTAAATCAATACTTCTATGATCATATGCCTTAAGATTAATGCGTATTTTTGACATTATATGTCCTCCCTTCGCCTATATCTAGTATAGACTTGCTCCGTTATGAATTACCTGATATTGCCACTTTTAGTCAATTTTTATCAATCAACTTTGCCTAGCGTATCAGCAACCTCACACATCCCTGCAGTCATACAATCAAAATAATACCATACCTTTCCCCTAGAAATCAAGTGTTTTTTGCACTTTTTCACATTATTTTAAGAGCCTGCTTTTTATCCCAAATCCCAACAAATTTTGCCAAAATATTTTTCATCAAAAAAAGAAGCCCTCATCCAAGAAAGCTTTTCAATCAAATTCTTTTAATCATCATCTAAATTAGAATTTTACTCATTATTATCTTAAAATCTAATAATTTTTATATTTTACTTAGTATTATCCTCATCATTTGCAAATAAAACCTCAGTTGCCTTCATCTCTGGTGGACAAGCAATATCCATATATTTAAGAATCGTAGGAGCCACCATAGTCAAATCACCATTTCTTAATTTAACCGTACTATCTGTAATAATAAAAGGTACCGGATATAAAGAATGAGTCGTAATAACATTATCATTATCATCTAACATATAATCGCAATTACCATGATCTGCCATAATAAATAAAGTATAATCATCATCTAAAGCTTTACTATAAATACTTCCAAGACAATAATCTATTACTTCTAAAGCCTCAATAGTAGCCTCCAAATTACCCGTATGACCAACCATATCCGGATTAGCAAAATTAACTAAGATGAAATCATATCCCTTATCCATACACTTTAGACAAGTCTTTGTGACATCTTTACAACTCATCTCCGGTTTTAAATCATAAGTAGCAACTTTTGGACTAGGTATTAAATAGCGGTCACACTTCTCTAATTTATACTCTTTACCACCATCAAAAAAATAAGTTACATGCGCATACTTCTCAGTCTCTGCAATCCTAGCTTGCGTTAACCCTAACTGCGCTAAATAAACCCCTAAACTGTTCTTAACTTCCGTTAAACCTAAAAACGCCTTGGAATTCTTAGCTTCAGCAATCGGATAAATTGTATAAGTTTTTAAATTATTAAATTTTACCGTATCATAAATGTCAAATTTATTATCTGTTAAAACCTGTAAAATTTGCTTAGCTCGGTCAGGACGATAATTCATCCATAAAACAACATCCCCATCCATTATCTTGGGAATATCCTCCATAATAATAGGAGGTAAAAATTCATCAGTAACATTTTTCTTATAACAAAAGTTAATAGCTTCCTTCAAATCTTTAACCCGAGCTCCCATCCCCAAAGTTAACATATCACTATAAAGTTTAGTTCGGTCCCATTTCTTATCCCGATCCATTGCATAATAGCGACCACAAACACTAGCCACTTCTTTATAACCATATTTCCTTAATTTAGCATTAGCCTCTTCAATATAACTCCAACTACTCATAACTGAAGTATCTCTACCATCAGTAATCGCATGAACATAAACTTCTTTAATACCAGCCTCATATAAATAATCAAGCATCCATAAATTAAACTTAATATGTGAATGAATCCCCCCATCCGATAAAAGTCCCAACATATGAATAGGCTTATTATTATCTTTAGCATAATTAACCATCTCTAAAAAAGTTTCATTCTTAAGAATTTCTTTCTTATTAAACCAGTCCGTTATCTCCATAAAATTTTGTTTAATCAAACGTCCAGCTCCAATTGTCGTATGTCCTACTTCACTGTTACCCATCTGTCCTTTTTCAAGACCAACAGCTCGTTCCGATGCTAATAACTGACTATGAGGATATTTATTCCATAACTCTTTAAAATTAGGCATCTTCGCCAACTTAACAGCATTTCCATGAACACTATTTCTTAAACCAAAACCATCTAATATTATTGTTAATACTTTTTTCATAAAAATCTCTTTTCTAACTATTTAAGAAGTCTTATCTAACAATATAGCACTAAAATAGTACCACAAATTAGCTTTTACTGACAAGTACTTTATCTCTTTTTCTAACTACCCCTACCTTTAAAAAGCATCTTTCTTATCTATTTAAACAAAAAAACTCTAAGAACAATCTTAAAGTTATCTTGCTATATGTCTATTATCCACACTCAACTTATCCGCTAAAGTCGCTAAAAATTCTGAATTAGTAGGCTTAGCCCGATCAAAGTCCACCGAATGACCAAAAACTTCTTCCATAAGATCATAATCTCCCCTTGTCCAACTAACTTCAATCGCATGTCTAATAGCTCGTTCCACTCTTGATGGCGTCGTATTATACTTCTGTGCAATATAAGGATAAACTTCCTTTGTAATTCCTCCTAAACAATCTGGATTATTATACATAAGAGCAATAGAATCTCTAATATATTGATATCCTTTAATATGGCTAGGCATTCCAAGATCATGTAAAAGTTTCGAAATTTCTTTAGTCATATCCCTATTATTACTAATTGGAACATTAGATGTCTCTAAATTAACTGCATCGTTAATTCTTTCTTCTAAAATATTTAAATCAATTCCCTTATAAAGACAAAATAAAACATTATAATCTGTAAGTACCCTTAATAAATCCATATTCTTATTATAAGTATATAAAATTACCTTTTTATTTAAATTTTCTCTCTTTAAAAACTTTAAAATCCCCATTCCATCTAAAGATGGTAAAACCATTGATAACACAACACAATCAAAGTCATCATATTTATCTTTAATCAGTTTAATAGCCTCTAAGCCATCACTACAACTATACTTTATATTGACATTAGTACTACTTTTACTCGTCAAAAATTCTTTTACTGCCTTAATACTAGATACTTCATCTACCATAAGTACATTAATCATAATTTTCTCCCTATTCGTACTACCTATGTCTATTATAAAATATTTTTTTACAAAATTCCACTTTTTATTTTGACAATTTTTGTCGAACTAGAACTTAAAAACCAATTTATATCTTTAACGCATCAAATTATAATTCTTATCCTACTTTTCCTCTAAACAAACACCACCATTTTCTTTAATATAAATAACTATTTTATCTAAGATTTCTTTTGGCTCTCCTGTTTTAATATTATCAAGATTAAACTTATCTTTTATAATCTCATCTTCTATCTCAAAAGTAAGAGTATTATCAGTATTTTTCATAATGATATAATTACTTATCTTTCCGTTAAAATAACAAACCCTCCCTTCTCCACTAGCAGTTACCTCGCTTTTATAGTAATTGATTGTAGAAAAATAAATTCCTAAAATACATAGTAAAATAAAAATAAGTATTCCTAAAGTTATTCCTAAAACTTTAATTAATTTAATAATTAATTTAGAATTACTTTCCGTTTTATCAATCTTTTCTAAAAGGATATTCTTATTCCCAATTAATTCATCCATACTAATATTAAAAATATCGGCAAGTTTTTCTGCCTGCTTTAAATCAGGACTAGTCTCATTAAGTTCCCAATTGGATATAGTTTGTCTTGTAACCCCAATCACCTCAGCAAGAGCTTCCTGACTTAAGTAATGTTTTTTTCTTTCTTGAATAATTTTTCCTCCTAACATATTAACTCTCCTTTCTATTTTAATTTTAACTGCCTTAAAAGTTATGGTCTATCAAATTCATTTGGAATATTCGCCAATTTTCTTAACATTAAAAAAAGTGCTTTAGAAAAACTACTCTTAGCACTTATATTTACTAGAATAATAAGCAAATACTTCCTATCTAGTTCTTTTCTAACTCTTAAAATTACAACAGAACTTTACTATCCAAGTTCTTCTAAAGTATCGCTAATAACTCCTAGAAAATTATTTTCTACAAAACTTCTTCGGCATCATTAATTGCCTCAATAGCGGGTAAAGTTCCTTTCATTATATACTCTAAAGTTGCTCCTCCCCCCGTCGAAATAAAATCAAAACTCTTTTGATAACCAAATTTATCAATAGCACTTGTACAGTCTCCACCCCCAGCTATCTTAGTTGCTGGTAACCCTTTTAATAATTCTAAAAGCTCTAAAGTACCATTACTATATCTCTTATCTTCATACATTCCCAAAGTACCATTCATAAAAATAGTCTTTGCATCCGCTAAAACCTTTCGATACTGTCCTAAAGTCTTTGGGCCCACATCGCCAATAACTTCATCTGCTAGAACCTTATTAATATCTTTACTTACGACAGAATTTTCATCATATTTATTACCTACAATCGCATCAAATGGTAAGATAATCTTTCTACTATTTTCTTTTAAAATTTTCTTAACATTTTCTAAAGTATCAACACTTTCGCTAACTAATGAAGAACCAACACCAAGTCCCAAAGACTTAAGAGCACTATTAGCAAGTCCTCCAGCTAGAAGCATATGATCACACTTAGGTAACAACTTAGAAACCAAGGCTAACTTATCATCAATCTTAGCACCACCCATAATAATAACAAAAGGTCTTGGGGCATTTAACACATACTTATTTAGCATTTTCATTTCTCTTTGAACTAAGAACCCTAAACAACTAGGAATAAATTTGGTAATTCCATAAGTCGAAGCATGTTTTCGATGAGCACTCGCAAAAGCATCCAAAACAAAAATATCTCCTAAAGAAGCAAAATAAGAAGCCAGTTGCATATCATCATTACTTTCAAAACCATTATCAATATCTTCAAACCTAGTATTTTCAACTAGCAATATATCTTTAGGTTGTAACTCCATCGCCTTAATTTCTAAAAGACTACTTCTGGTCTCTGGGGAAAATATAACATTACTACTAACTAACTCATTAAGTCTTTCAGCTACCACTTTCAAAGAATATTTTTTCTTATCTTCTAGAGTTTTTACCTTTCCCATATGCGAAAGTAAAATAATCTTACAATTCTTTTCAATCAAATAATTAATAGTCTCTAAAGAAGCTTTAATCTTTGTATCATCTAAAATATGCCCATCTTTTAAAGGAACATTAAAATCACAACGAACAATAACCCTCTTATTTAAAACATCCATATCTTGTAATAAACACTTCATATTTTATTTCCTTTCTTTACTCTTCTTAAATGGTAAATTACTTGCAATTTCCAAGAAATTTAAATTATCTTCCGTATCACTAGCTTCCACCGGATAACACTCCATCATTTCTCCTAAAGGAGAAAATAATACCCCCTTAAGACAAACTAACTCATCATCAATCTTACTACTAATAAGACTATTATAAACTTCCAAAAGATTAGTTAAAACCCCTTCTTTAAGTTCTTTCCCTTCAAAATAAATAACTGCTAAAACCTCTTTAGAATTTCCTGCATTAGGAAAAACTTGAATAACAAGTCCCTCTAATAAAGATGCCATATCTAAAGCCGCATCCCTAATATTATCTACTCTAACATTATCCAGTCTTAAACCCTTGTCTTGTAATTTTCTTTTAATTACCTTTATCATCTCTAGATGAGCCGAACTAGCTAGCCGATACTCTTCTTTAAAACTTTCTTCAATAATTAACTTTTCATTAAGAACAATTACTTTTGTATTCTTTTCATTTCTATCATCCATCTTTATCATCCTTATAATTATTTTCTAAATTCATCATCATTATACCAAATAATTAATTTAATTAAAATAAACACTTCTAGAAATATTCTAAAAGTGTCTACTCTTATAAACTCATTAAATATCTTAAAGTTTCAATCATCTGATGCGTATAACCAACTTCATTATCATACCAAGCAACTACTTTACATAAAGAAGTCCCATTAATATCTAAAACCTCCGTTGATAATAAATCGACTATCGCTCCACACTTCTTCCCTAAACAATCACTAGAAACTACGGGTTCATTAGTAACTCTTAAAGTACCATTTTGATTTTTAATAAATAAGTTATTTAACTCTTCGACTGTTACTTTTCTTTTTAGCTCTAAAGTTAAATCAATCATCGACCCATCAGGTACAGGAACTCTAAAAGCTTTCCCGACAATTTTACCATCTAAACTAGGAATTACTTTACCAATGGCTTTAGCAGCTCCGGTAGAAGCCGGAATGATATTTTGAGCACACGCTCTTCCTCTTCTAGCATAGATACCTTTACTATGAGTAATATCTAAAGTCGCTTGATCGTTGGTATATGCATGAATAGTGCTCATCGCTCCCCCAACAATTCCCACATTATCTTCAAGAACCTTAACAACGGGAGCCATGCAATTAGTCGTACAAGATGCCGCCGAAATAATCTTTTCCCTACCATCTAAAATCTCTTGATTAACATTATAAACAATTGTTTTCATATCACCCTTACCTGGGGCAGAAATAATAACTTTCTTGGCTCCCGCTTCAATATGTTTATAAGCATCTTCATACTTTGTAAAGTGTCCACTACACTCTAATACCACATCTACTCCTAACTCTTTCCATGGAAGATTAGAGGGATCTTTTTCACTATAAACTTTAATCTTTTTAACTCCTGCTATCACTAGATTATCATTTTCATAACCAATCTCACTTTCATGAAAACTACGATGATTAGTATCATACTTCAAAAGATACGCTAACTCCTCGGCAGAGGCCAAATCATTAATAGCCACTACATTCAAATCCTTACTCGTAATCATCTCTCTAAATGCTAATCTTCCAATTCTTCCAAAACCATTTATTGCCACCTTTATCATATTCAATCTCCTTTTTTATCTATTACATTTTTTCTCTTGACTATTCTTTTCTAGAATTCTATACTATCTATTAAAATTATCTCATCCTAGAAATTTTTCCTTATTTATATAGGGATTAATTAATTATCAAAGCAAGACCCACCAATAAACTCTCTTAGGACACAATCCGTTCTAATGTATTCACTCGAAATAGGAAAATAACTCTTCAAGAAATTAATTAATCTTCTCGCCTCTTCATAATACTTAGAATCAGTTCGTACTGAATAAAGAAGCGGTTCCGCAAAGACCTTTAAAACTCCTAACTCATAAACTAAAGAAGTATTAATAATCACATCACTGGTACTAATATAAGGGAAAATATACTTTTCTTCCCCATCTCGAACGGTTTTCCAAGTTGCTATGGTCTTACTAACATCATGTCCTCTCGTACGATTATCTCTTATAATTCTTCTAATAAGTCGTAAATCCGTCGTACTAATATAATTATTACTATCAATATTAAGAGGCATAAAAGGACTTAGATAAATCTTATACTTTGTCTCATTTGCAATCTGAGGTGTCAAATTATCATTAAGACAATGTAACCCCTCTAAAAGAATTATACAATTCTCAGTAATCTTAACTGGTTTACCCAAATACTCTCTAACTCCTAAAACAAAATTATAAGTCGGTAAACTTACCTCTTTTCCCTCTAGTAATAAATTAATATCTCGATTTAATCCTTCTACATCAATGGCCTTTATACTCTCAAAGTCATAATCCCCATTCGGAAGTTTCGGTGTATCCAATCTATTTTTAAAATAATCATCAACACTAAGAGCAATAGTCTTAATACCCCGCGACTGCAAATCCAGGGCAATCTTCTTACAAGTTGTGGTCTTGCCACTGCTAGAAGGCCCTGCTATCATCACAAAGCGACTTCCCTTTAGTACAATATCATCACAAACTCTATGAATTTTATTATCAAAATTAAGTTCCGATAATCTAATTAAATCACTAATCTTACCTGAGGCCACTACTTCATTAACTTGATACGCATAAGAAATATTTAACTTACTAAGCCAAGTCTTTTCACTGCGAAAACAATCAATAACTTTCTCATAATTAATATAAGTTGGTACACCAGCACTCATCTTTTCATCCAAGAATAACAATACTAGTTCCTTAGGATTTAATAAAACCACATCAAAATGACGACAAACCCCTGTACTATAAGGCATCTCCATATAAAAATACCCAAAATACTTCTCTAAGCGATAAAGATTTACTAACTCATAATCCACATTCAAGATATTAGCACTACAAGCTAAATCATTCTTTTTATTATAGTATTCTACCATCTCTTTACTTAAAACATTCATCTTTAAGATAGGTAAATCTTCTCTAACAATCATCATCATACGTTCTTTAATCTTAATAATATCCTCATCAGTAAGATTATGCCCAACTTCTAAAGTAATATGCATTCCCCGCATAATCGAATGATCAAAACTAATCTTGGCATCTTCATACAAATCTTTTACACTAGCTAGCATAATAAATTTCAAACCAGCTTGATACATCTTATAACCAGCTAAATCACTCTTATCAATAAAATCAATCGTACAATCTCTTTTAAGTTTCGCATCCATTCCCACGACACTATTATCAATCTTTGCCCCAATAATATTCTTTTTAAACTCTAAAGGCAAACTCTTTAAGACTTCAATAATCTTTGTATTAATAGCAACCGTCACTTGCTTACCTTGATTATAAGTAACTACTATTTTCTTATTCATAAACACCCTTCTTATCATCATCTAAATTATATCAAAAAACTTTTTAAAAGTCTTTTAAATTTTATGATTGCTTTATTTTAATAGACCAAAAAGACTAAGAAATTAACTTAGTCTCAGGCTGTTGACAAAGTCGATTTTTCAAATCGGCTTTGTCACAGCCTTTTATATTTCTCACACTAAAGTATAAAAAAGAGCATTTTTTTAGGGATTAAGTACCTAATATTTGCTCTTTTTAGACAATTTAACCCCCTTTGATTTATTAAAAAATCAATTTTTTTCAAAATAGGTAGTTTGTCAACAATCTGAGACTAAGAAATTAACTTAGTCTTATCATATCTCATTATTTAATGAATCATCAGATATATCTTCTCTATCAAAAAGTCCTAAAATTTTTCCAATATTACTCTTCTTAAAAGCATCTAAAGTCTTATCCATCATCTCTTTATCCTCTGTAGTCATCTCATTATAATCTAAAGCCTTACTTGTATCAATAACGGGAATACTTATCTTATTTGCGAGATTATAATCAAAGGCAACCGTTAAATCTGTCTTAAAGAATATAGCATCCATATTCATACTCATATCTAAAATACCATCCGTATAATCATTATGCTTATTAGCTTTATTACTAATCTTTCCATCTAAACTAAATCCTAAGAAACTAAAACGATAATCTAAAGTATTCTCTTTATCTTCTTTTTGATAATTTAAAGTCCCCACTAAAACCTCTTTAAAATAAATAGTAGTCACTTGTTTATTATCACTCTTCGTACTTTCTACTCTAATCTTCTTTTCTGGTAAAGAAACACTCATCTTCTGATTATCTTTATTGTAATATAGATTAACAAAAGTATTACTATTCCCTATCTCTAAAGCTTTAAACTTATTAAATAAACCATCGGTATAAATATTTATCTCCAAAACATCATTCCAAGACTTTAACTTTTCTTCAATACTATCCTTACTCTTAGCTAAATCATCACAATCTTTATCATTTAAACAAACTCCTAAGTATAAATAATATCTACTATCCGTCCCTAGTTTCTCATAAATATTATTCAAAGTCTCTTTATCTATCTTATAAGTATATTTATTATAATCCTTAACTTCATCTTTAAAAGACCCTTTATTACGATAAGTATTATCCTTAGTAACAGCCTCTTCTAAAGCTTTCTCTAACTCTGCAATAGCCCTATCTAAAGAAACATTACTCTCATCAATATCCAAACTATTCTTTAGATTACCATCATCAAGTTTTAAAAAACAAATTAAATCATTCTTATCCTTACAATCATACTCATCAATATTATATATATTTTTAAATAAATCATCACTAGCTACATAATTTTTCTCTTTAGAATATAAATAAGTCCCATTTAAAATCTTCTTATTATCTTCTAAGACACTACCAGACACCTGTAAATTATCATTAACTTCATCCCAAATAACATTAACTTTAAAAGAATTCTTATCTAACCCTTCATCAAGAACACTACCTCCTAAAGTAATAGTAGTCCCTAGTTGCCAAGTCTTAGCATCATCAAATCCCATCTTCTCTAGAGAATTAAAAGTCCTCGTAATACTTTGTTTTATCACATACTTAGGATTAGCCATCAAAGAGACGACACTAATACTTAAAAGTCCTAGGATAACAAGAATAATTAAACTAACCAAAACCAACTTATTTAGTTTTCTCTTTTTCTTCTTCATAAATACCCTACCTTAAGATTATCTTATCATTAAAATCTTTCTTTTACTAGTTATTTTCTCTTAATTTTTATTCTTCTCTTTATGTTTATTAACCAAATCTTTAATCTTCCGAAAATAATGATTAATTCCTGATTTACTTATAGAATGTCCACTTTCCATGGTAACAATCTCCGCTAATTCTTGATAAGAAGTCTCAGGATATTTCTCACGATACATAATAACTTCCTGAATTTTCTCATCTAAAAGAGGTAATAAATCATTGTTTTTAAGATATGCTATATCCCGAAGTTGCTTAAGTCCCGTAATCGTCGTCTTCTCTTGATTAGCTATCTCACAATTATTCAACCGATTTACCATATTCTTATGATCACGATAAATCCTAATATCCTCAAAGAAAAACATACTATTAATGGCTCCTAACATCTTTAAAGTATCACTAATCATCTCTGCTTGTTTGATATATACCATATATCTTGTTTTTCTTTTCAAGATCTTAGAAACAATATTAAATTCTTTAAGTAATTTAACTACATAAGAAGCATCTGTCTTTCTAGGAACACTAAACTCCATATGATATCCACTAGTCTGAGGATTATTAATACTTCCCGTGGCCAAGAAAAGCCCCCGTAAAAAGGCTATTTTTTCTTCCTTAGTCGCTAAAAAATACTCCTCTGGTAATATAGCATGCCCATTCTTATAAATATTAAGTCTTTCTAAGACCGACATAATCTTATTATTATAAACTAAAATATATAACTGATGAACTCTAAAGCGTCTTTGAACCCGAACTGTTATTTGGGGTCTTATTTGAAAACACATCTTCATCAGTTTATATATTCTTCTTGCCACACTAGCATTTTCAATATTCAAGATTATTTCTTTGCTAGTAATTTCGCCATCAAACCGAATAAATCCGGAAACTTCTGCTAAAGCCTCAACTATATCCGTCTCTAGATGGGCTATCTCTTCCTTCACTCTTATTGTATATGTCATAAAAACTCCTAAACTTTTTCTTTGTCTTTCTTATTATATCAAAACTTATCTCTTTTTTAAGCCATATTTAATCTTTAGCCTTATTTTCTTATCTAAAATCCCAATTTACTCTTTTGACCTTTTTAAGTAGTAATGATATCCTACCAATCGATGCGAGCAAATATAAGTTATATTCATAAAATTTACCCCATTTATAACTAATAATCAATAATATAACTTCTATATTTTTCTTATTCTAATACCTTACTTCCGCTCGCATCAAAAAACTATTCAAGATACTCCTTGAATAGTTTTTTCTTACCTTGAATACCAGAAGACTCCCGTCTTTGGATATCCTGGTGGCTCGATAGAATTTGCAATGAATTTTGACCATCTAGAGTAACCATTCGCTCCACCACCTAAATAATATCCTTTAGAAATACCAAAATGCAAATGAGTTCCCGTTGTACAACGATCATAACCACCGTTTTTAGAAGCTGTCGAGCCACCGCCAACAGTTCCAATCACTGTATTAACGGTAACTTTATCCCCAACTTTAACATTAATTGTCAAAAGATGACCATATTGTGTCGTATAAGCCTTACCCTTAACATTGTTATGAATGTAAACAATATTTCCTCCACAAGTGCTTCTCCTAGTTAAGGCTGCTACCGTTCCAGCAGCGGCAGCATAGACAGGCGTTCCCTCTTTATTGCCCCCAATATCATGAGCATTATGAAAAGTACTTGTCCCTAGAATAGAGCCACGATATCCCCAACGGGAATTGATACGCCCTTTAACAACCGGTTTTAACCAACCCGTTGAAGCCGCTACACTGACACAAGAGGAAAGTAACTGGGTTTCACTACTACAAACGGTTTTATAGTAATCAATTAAAGCTTGTTGATTCTTAATCTGAGAATTAATATCTTCATTGATATCATTAATACTATCAAGTTCATCATTTAATTTAGAAATAGCTTTTGAAGTCGCATCAATTTTATTATCAAGTTCGACATTCTTATTGGCTAAATCCACTTTTAACTGTTCATTGGCCTTGATTAACTTATCTAAAGTATCAATTTTATCTTTATAATATTCACTTATCTGAGATACTGCTTGGGCACGCATAATAAAGTCTGTTGGCGTAGAAGCTCCCATAATATACTCAATAAATTCATTATTATTATCACTTAACTGATAATACTTTAAGACCTCATTAATATCAGTCTTAGCTTTCTCAATATCGCTGTTACTCTTCGTAATCTTTTCTTCCGCATCCACTACATCTTGAGCAATTTGTTCCTGCTCTTTCCTTGCATTTTCAACATCTTGTTTATTTTTATTAATCTGACTTTGAGTTTGCTTTTTATTCTTCTCCGCATCCGTTTTCTGTTTCTTTAAGGCTTCCAACTCTTTTCTTAACCCGGCTATAGTAGTTGCCTTACTATTATTTGAGGCTGCCATAACACTAAAAGGTTCAACAAAATAAGGAATTAATAACAAAATACTCAAAATAATTCTAAAACTATAATTAATAACTTTTTTCATTAAATCTTCAAATACTTTCTAACGGCACGGTTACTACCAAACATCCCGACAACACCCCCAACAACTACCAGGATAATTGAAACAAACCATACTAAGTTACTTGGCTTAATAAGCTCAATAACATGGGAGAATAAATAACCATCAAAATGTTCGTAGAATAAAATATACCCATAAACCGTAATTATTATCGGAATAATCGCTCCGATAACCCCAAGAATAAAGCCCTCAATGATAAATGGTTGTCTAATCGCAAAATTACTCGTTCCCACTAAACGCATAATTTCAATTTCATTTTTACGTGAAAAAATTGTTAGTTTAATAGTATTACTTATCAAGAAAGCTGTTACTAAAATAAGGGCTAAAACAATGACAATTGTTACTTTCGAAACAACATCAAACATTAAAATCATCTTATCAACTGTATCTTCCCCATATTTAGCAGACTTAACACCATCCATATTCCTAATACTACTAGCCACATAACTAAGACTTTTTATATCTTTAACCTTAACAACAATAGAATCCAAAAGAGGATTAGTATCTAAATAACTTAAAGTCGTTCCTAGTTCACTACTCGTACTAGCCATTTCCTCTTTCCACTCATCTTTGGATTTATAAATATAAGAATCATAATTATCTAAAGACTTAATACCTTCAATAACTTTGTCTTTCTCCTCTTCCGTTACATCCTCATTAAGATAAACAACTACTGTCAAAGTATCTTCCAAATTCTTAGTAAAATGGTCGATATTAGCACTTATAACAATTGACAACGCCACTAAAACTAAAGTAATTGTTATACACGTAATAGACGCTATCGAAAGACTAAAATTTCTTAAAACACTTCGAAAAGCATCCCGAAAATTTCTAATTAATATTCTAATTAATCGCATTAACCTTATAACCTCCTTTTTCTATATCACTAACCTTAACTCCAGCATCAATCATTACTACTCTTTGTTTCATCCGATTAACAATATCTCGGTCATGAGTAGCCATAACCACCGTTGTCCCCAAATCCTTATTAATACCATAAATAACCTTCATAATTTCTTTGGAAGTCTCGGGGTCCAAATTACCAGTCGGTTCATCACAGATAAGTAGTTTAGGTTCATTAACTATGGCTCTAGCAATACAAACACGCTGTTGCTCGCCACCTGATAACTCTCTTGGCATACTACGAGCTTTTTCTTTTAATCCAACGCGTTCTAAAGCATCCATCACTTTCGGTTTAATTTCACTTTTCTTAAGACCAATACATTCTAATCCAAAAGCCACATTCTCATAAACAGTTAACTTTGGTAATAGTTTAAAATCTTGGAAAACTACTCCTAACTTTCGACGCAACTTATAAACCTTACCATTTCTTAATTTGCCAACATTGATACCCCCAACATAAACTTCTCCCTCCGTTGGTCTTTCTTCTCGATAAAGCATTTTAATTAAAGTTGACTTTCCACACGCCGTTGGTCCAATTATAAAAACAAATTCGCCTTTTTTAATACTAAGATTAATATTAGCTAGAGCTGTAACGCCATTCTTATATACTTTCGAACAATTTCTTACTTCTATAAACTTCACTTATTACCACCTTACTATCAGTATCACTATAACACAAAATCCCAAAAAATAAAAGAAGTTACTTAACTAACCTCTTCTTTCAAATATTCATCAATTATTAAATTTAATCTACTTAAAAGATACTTCACCTGTCTAACTGGTTCCTTATCATAAGCCTTATTAGCGCCCACTACCACTAAAATCGGATGACTTTCAAACAAAATACCACTCTCAATTGTCACATCATCCGTAAATCCTTCTTTAGTAGCACTAAAAGTCTTAGGTCTTGTCTCTTTCAAATAATTATATATATTCTCCGATAAAAGATTCAAATATTCTCTTCCATACTCTTCATCTTCTAAACTAAAATTATATATCTCTTGCCAAATAATAGCTAAACTTCTTAAATCCGTAAGCCCCCAAGGATTAGCATATGTAAGATGTAATCTCTTAACTCCTAAATTATCAAGCATCGCATTGTAATCAAGAACCCCAAATCTCCCATGCAACATCTTATAAGCCGTATTATCACTATAGACAATCGTATCTCTAATTAAATCTCGAACTTTATACATCGTTCCAAACTCACTATTCTTAACAACTCCTGTCCCATCATTATAATACCTGGCTAAATAAGGGATCTCTTCCTCTAAATCAATCTTTTCCTCACTAGCAGCTTCATATAAATAAAGACAATAAGCCGCTTTTATCGAACTAGCAGCTTGATAAATAGTATCTACATTATAGGCAATACTCCCACCATTTACTAAATCTAAAAGATAAAAAGAACTAGCTCCTTTATAAGAACTAACTGTACTCTTTATGACATTCAAAACCCCAAAAGAAACCTGATAATCTGTGTTATAAGTATCTATAACATTTCTCTTATAATAAATATCCTTTATCGGAATATTACTCTTCTTATAACTATCCTCTTCTACTTCTAAAGACTCTTTCTCTTTTGTATTAACATCTTCAATAATCCCCTTATTCATTAATATCTCTTTATTCTTTGTAAAATAATCATCTTCTAAAAGATTCTCATCAATCTTAAAGCCATAATTATTATCTAAATAAACATTAATACACTTAGCTCCCAAAATAAAAGTAATCAACACTACTCCTACTATAAAGGTAAGACTCATCATTATTCTTTTTACCATAAATTATCCTAATCTAACAAGCTATTCTTTTTCTTCTGACCACCTGTTACTTCATAACAATCACTAACAACAATAAAAGCATCTTTATCTAAAAGAAGTATCTCTTCTTTAAAGACATTATACATCCTCGTTGGTACCACAACCATAAGAATTTTCCGCTTCTGAAATAAAAATCCTCCTGTGGCATCTAAGATAGTCACCCCTGTATGCATTGTATCGATAACATAATTTTCAATCTGTTTATATTTTTTACTAGATACCAGAAACATCTTACTACTAGAAATACCAATCAATATCTTATCCACAATATTAGTCGAAATAATAAGGATTATAATCGAATAAATAACACTAGATACCCCAAAAACAATAGCTCCTAAAAGAACAATAATGGTATTCATTAAAAGATTAGCATTACCCTCTGTTAAATGCTGATACTTATTTAGTATCTTCATAATGATATCACTACCACCAGTTGTATAACCGCTCTTATAAACTAAACCACTACCAAGTCCTAGTAAAGCCCCCGCTATAATAAGCGTAATAATGGTATTAGAAAAAACAAAATACGGACTAATAAACGCACAAAAAGGTTTTAAAAATTCCAATAACAAAGGATACATAATCGCTCCAATGACACTATTATAAGTAATATCTTTATCCAAAGTAAAATAAGATAAAATAACTAAGAAAATACTACTTCCAAAGATAAAATAAGCTGGCTCCAGACCACATAAATAATTTAAAATCGTAGCAACTCCCGTCATCCCCCCAACATTAAACTTGTTAGGATACACAAAGACATTATAATTAAAAGCTAAAATCACTAACCCTAATAAAAAGATAAATAAGTTCTTTAAATTTTCCTTATCCCTAAATCTATTAATAACCGTTCTCATATTCCACCTACTATAATAATGATACTATATTTTTAATTTTTTGCATATAGTTAGTGAGGTGAAAATTTTAAAATGAATGGAACATATTATCAAAATCCCACTTTTCCAACCAACCAAAACAACTATGATGTCAATATGAATAATCCTGGTAATATCGCAAATAATACTTCTTCCGGCACTCCAGGTAACTTTAATCAACCTAACTATTCAAGTGGAACAACACTTTCCATGGAACAAAGTTATATTGAAAACATCTTAAGATTAAACAAAGGTAAAATGGTCAAAGCCTATGTCAGTTTTCCTGACTCAACCGAATGGCGCAACAAAATATTTGCAGGTCGTATCGAAGAAGCTGGTCGTGATCACTTAATCATCAGTAATCCCCAAACTGGCGAATGGGACCTTATCTTAATGATTTATCTTAACTATGTCACTTTTGATGAACGTATCAACTATAATCATAGCTATTCTGAAAAAAACTTCTAAACAAAGAAGTTTTTTACGATATCTAAAGCATCACCTAGAGTACCAGTATAATAATGTCCGGGACAAATTATTGTATCTAAAGGATACTTACTTATCTTTAACAATGAAGACTCCATATCTTCTCTACTTCCCGTTGGCATATCCATTCTTCCAATCGAATTAGCAAATAAAAAATCTCCCGTAAACATCACTTTTTCTTCCGGAAAATAAAAACTCAAAGAATCATTAGTATGTCCGGGAGTCTTAATTACTTCATACTTAAAAGTCTCTTTCTTAAAGGTATTATGCTTAATTTGATATTTATTCTCTAACTCTTTTAAAGCCCCAATATGATCTTGATGCGAATGCGTAACTAAAATCTCTTCCACTTCTCCCGAAATAACCTTATCAATTTTTTTAAACTCATCTCCTGGATCAATTATCAATACTTTACCATCTTTCTCTAGAAGATAACAATTAGCCATTAATTCTCCTACTACTAAACATTTAATTTTCATATCATCACCACTCCTAGAATAACATATAATTTATTTACTATCAATTAATTGTTTGATATACTATTCTTATAGAATATGAGGTTCAATATGTATATTATCTATGCTTTTTTAATCATAATTATCATTGTTTGTCTAGCTTTAATAGCTTATATTTTCTTTTACAACGAGCTTCAAGACTGTAAAATCAAAATTGATGAAGCCGAATGCCTTATCGATGAAGCTCTTCGTAATAAATATGACTTACTCTTAAAACTAGAAACTTTAATTAAAAACAATATCAAAGAAACTAAAATCAATTTTAAAGATTTAAATGACTTAAAAAAAGAAAGTCTATCCAACTTTCAATTAGAACGCAAACTAGTCGACACGCTTTTATTAATCTCAAAAATTCAAGATGATTTTCCTGAGCTGGAGGAAATTAAAGAATATCGTGACTATCTTAATGATATTCGTGTTATGGATGAACAGATTAATGCGGCCAAGAAATTTTATAACAAATATACTTCTAAGTCTAATGAACTAGTTCGCAAATTTCCTTCTAATATAATTGCTAAATTCCACAATATTTCTATCCGTAATTTCTTTGATAATAAAGATTTAAATGATGATATTATCAATGATTTTAAATTATAATCGCCAATCAATCGGTTGGAGATTATTTTTTTCTAAAAATTGATTTGTTCTCGAAAAAGGTCTACTTCCAAAGAAACCACTTCTTGCCGAAAAAGGCGATGGATGCGGACTGCTAATAATCAAATGGATGGGATTAGTTATGTAAACTGCTTTTGACTTAGCAAAATTCCCCCATAGTATAAATACAACTGGCGTCTGTTTAGCATTTATTTTTTTTATGATATAATCTGTCATCAGTTCCCAACCTAAATTTTTGTGCGAAGCTGGACTATCTTTTTTAACTGTTAAAACACTATTTAATAGTAAAACTCCTTCTTTTGCCCACTTAGTCAAATCGCCATCGCCGTGAGGTTTAATTCCTAAATCATCATATAATTCTTTATAAATATTTTTAAGTGATGGCGGAATCTTAATATCTTTATGAACCGAAAAAGATAATCCCATAGCTTCCCCTTCTCCATGGTATGGATCTTGGCCAACAATAACAACTTTTACATCTTTATAAGGAGTCAACTTTAAGGCATTAAAAATATCTTCTCTCGGTGGATAAATAGTCTCTTTATCATAAAGATTCAATACCTTTTTATAAAACTTATTAAAATTAGGACTGTTCCAAATCACACTTAATTCCTGGTCCCAGTCATTTCCTATCATATAATATTCACTTCTCTCTAAACACTATTGTATCAAAGAAAAAGACTACTGTCTATTTCTTAGTAATCCTCATTATTTATGATAAGTTTCATTATTTATAATCTTAAAGCCCCGATAAATTTGTTCTAAAAATACTCCTCTAAATAAACCATGAGGCATTGTCATCCTTGAAAATGACAATCTTTTATTAGACTTCTTCTTAATAGTATCTAAAATTCCCTCAGAACCTCCAATTATAAAAGTAATACAACTATAATGATTAAATATCTTATCGATAAAGGAAGCAAACTCTAAAGAATTCATCATTTCTCCCTCAATAGCTAAAGAAACAACATAATCATTTCCTCCAATATACTTTTCAATCAGTTTAGCTTCTTCTATAATATTACTATCTTTAACCTCAATAATCTGAAATTTATGATACTTATTAATTCTTTTCTCATAATCACTAATTAAATCATTTAAATACTTTTCTTTAATTTTTCCAACACATATTAACTTTATCATATCTCTATTACCTCAGAAGCTTCCGTCTGTCTAGCACAACTAATATTAGAAAACTCTACTCCATACTCATTAAAAATATCTTTAATCGTAGCAAGTGCCAACTCTTCCGTATTATTTTCATGGGATAAATGGGTCAAAATAATCTTTTTAGTCTCTGAACCAACCAATTTAGCCAAATAAATACTAGCATCCTTATTAGATAAGTGTCCATAAGGTCCAACTACTCTATCTTTAAGCCAAGCTGGATACTTCCCATTAATAAGCATTTCTACATCATGATTACTTTCAAATAAATAAACCGTTCTATTTCTTAAAATATTAAAATATTTTTGGTTAAGATATCCCGTATCTGTCAAATAAACAACGCTATTTAAACCTTCATTAATAACATATCCCCTTGAATCTTTAGTATCATGACTTGTCTTTATTACATTAACTCTAATATCATCTAAATAAATATCATCATCAAAAATAACCAAGTTTTCATAACTTCTAATGGGACTATCTTCACTTAATTCTTGTATCATCCCTAGAGTCATATAAACTTTACCGTGATATTTTTTTATATAATTTTCTAAAGCTCCTATATGGTCTGTATGAATATGAGAAATTATTATAGTATCTATATCACTTAAGCTAACTCCTAAAACCTCTAAATGGGAACTAATATATCTTAAATTAGTTCCCATATCTAGAAGTATTTTATGATTAGCCGTTTCAACAAAACTGACATTTCCTTTAGAACCACTCGCTAATACACAAATTCTCATTATTTATATAACAACGCTGGGTTAATAGCCTTGCTTCCTCTCTGGTATGGAACTCCAGTCCAATAACCTAAATGAACGTGAGTACCAGTTACCATTCCTGATTTACCCATGGCTCCTATTTTTTGAGCCCTTGCCACTTGCTGTCCCGCAGAAACATAAACTTTAGATAAGTGACCGTACAAACTATAATAACCATTTGGATGGCGAACAATAATATTTAAACCGATATTTCTTCCAGCTGGCCCATTCCAATCGGCATGTATTACCGTTCCCGCTGCTATTGCAAATATTGGAGAACCATAGCCAGTACCAGAAATGTCTAAACCATCATGACTAGTACGGTTAAATAAGTAACGGGTACCAAAGCCAGAAGTAATCATATAACCTGGTAAGGTAGGCCATGCAAAGTCATCATTTGTAATTTCTATATAATTACCATAATTATAACTAGATTTTTTACCTTTAATAACAACTTCATTAACAGCTTCCCTAACTACATAAGTATTAGCTGTATCAACAACAACTTGTTGGTTAGCATCACCATTGATTACCTGAGTACGAGATGCAACTCGACGAATGCCATTTACACCTTTAGTTTGAACATAACGATAACTTGTATCTTTTGAATAATCGTACTTAGTCTGAGTTGAATATTTCTCTTCAACGTCAGCAACAACATACTTATCATAAACTAAATGCATCATTGGATTAATCAAGGAAATAATAACTTTATCCCCGACAGCTAATAAGTCATTTTCACTCTTGTATTTAGGATTAGCAACTAAAAATTCCGAAACATTTAACTCATTAGCTTCCGCTATACTACTTATTGTATCCCCAACTTTTACTGTATACTCAGTCTCTTTATTATCCGTTCCAAATAGCAAATATTTACTTAATGAATCTACATCTGTAAATATTCTTTCATCCGTACTAATATAAGACTCTTTAATTGAAATATTCTCTTTAAAATAAATATTTTCTATCTTTTCACCAGTATCAGCAATCTCTTTTTGCTCGTTATTTATATATGCTAAATACTCATCTTCTGGAATAAATGACAAAATAACTTTCTTAATCGCTTCTTCAAATATTTGCTCATCTAAAACATTAACCTTAAAAGATACCTTATCTTCATCATCTTCTTTACTAGTAACCGTAATAGTATAGCCCTTAACTGTAAAACTATTTGATTCTTTAATCTTATCATAGATTTCATTAACACTTGTAACATCTGAATTATAAGTATTTAATTTAGTAATAGAAAACCCTTTAGGAGGATATACTTGATTAACATTATACTCCTCTTTTAAGTTAGATTGTTCATCATTAATAAGGGAATATAATTCATCTTGACTATTAATCATCCCTAGCTTTTCCCCATTTAAATAAACTTGATAAACCCCTTCTACCTCATCAGCATAACTAGTTTTATATGAAGTTGCTATAAATAAAGCTACTCCAAATATCATAGTTGTCAGCACACACAAAATTTGCGTTTTTTTACTCATTAATAATCTCCTTCTTTTTCTAAAACCATATAGTTTTTGAAATTCATCATACTAGGCTCAAACAAGACAGTAAACTTGCCAGTTCCACCTTTTCTGTGCTTAGCAATAATTATATCTGTTTCTACATTCTCTGATTTTCCTAATTCTGTCTTCGCTTTATAATAATCTTTACGATTAATAAACATAACAATATCAGCATCCTGTTCAATTGAACCAGATTCTCTTAAATCGGCAAGCATAGGTTCGTTATTTTCACGTTTCTCAGCATTACGAGACAACTGAGCAAGCGCTATTACAGGCACTTTTAATTCCATCGCCATCATTTTAATCGAACGTGATATATCAGAAACTTCTTGTTGTCTTGATTCTGGTCTTCTGCCACCCATAGTAAGTAACTGTAGGTAATCGATAATAATTAAGCCTAATCCTTCTTTCTTCGTTGCCAAACGACGACATTTAGCTCGAATATCATTAACAGTTATGCCAGAATTATCCTCAATGTAAATATTAGTATCGGCAAGTTGACTAACAGCTTCATTATATTTTTTCCAATCATTTTGTCCTAATTGACCATTCGTTAGTTTTTTATTTTCCACACCCCCAAGAGCACTAATCATACGATTAACTAACTGTTCAGCCGACATTTCTAAGTTAAATATTGCTACTGCTTTTTTAGTAGTCATTGCGGCATGGGTCGCAATATTAAGTGCAAATGCTGTTTTTCCCATACCGGGACGAGCCGCAATAACAATCATTTCCCCTTCATGTAGACCACTAGTAGCTTTATCTAAGTCATAAAATCCCGTCTCTAAACCTGAAATCACACTATGATTTTGTGATAAATACTCAAGTTGAGCTTGTGCTCTTTGTAACACATCAGATATCGATGCAAACTCGGTAGTTTGCCTTGATCTAATAACATCTAAAATATTTTTCTCAGCCGTATCCAAAAGCCCAGTAACATCATCTGTATCTTCATATGCATCAGTCACTATATCAGTTGCTGTTGTTATCAGATTACGCACTATCATCTTTTCTTTTAAAATACCAATATAATAGTCTAAATTAGCAGCATTAGAAACACTTTCAACAATCTTGGCTAAATATTCGATACCTCCAATACTAGCTAGACTCTTAGTCTTATCTAATTCATCTTTGATTGTTGTCATATCCAGAGGAATACCACCATCGTGCAAACTTTTTATAGCAAGAAAAACTTTTCGATTGGCATCACTATAAAACATATCTTCACTAACTTCTTCTAGTACTCGGCCAATCACTCTATCATCAAGAAAACAAACCCCCAAAACTGACATTTCAGCATCTAAATTTTGTGGCATTTTTCTTGCCATATTATCACCTACTTCACTAAATTAACTCGGATATTAAAGCGCACTTTCTTATGTAGCTCAACCGTAACATTATGAGTTCCTAATGTATCTAGCGGACTATCTATTTGAATTTGCTTTTTATCAACTTTATACCCCATCTTGTTTAAATATTCTGCAATCTGTTTAGAAGAAATATTTCCGAATACTTTATCCATCGCACCGGTTTTAACTTTAAAAGTAATATTTTCTCTAATTATTTTATCACGCATAGCTTGCATTTCTTCAATTAGTTTTTCTTCTTCTTGCTTTCGCAAATCAAGTTCTTGTGATAATATTTTAGTACTTGTTTTGGTTGCCGCTACAGCTAAACCATTCTTAATTAAATAGTTCAATCCATAACCATCACTTACTTCTATAATATCATCTTTCTTACCCTGTTTTTTTACATCTTTAAGTAATATAACCTTCATAGTTTTCTCCTTTTTAATTCTTACCTATTGTATCAAATATCCTAGTATCAGTCAAAAAAAGTTGCTTAATTTTAATAATTATTTTTAACAATTTACTCATATAAAATTTATTATTGCAATAAGTAAATATATTCTAAAAGACAATTTTACAAATACACTTTTTCATAAAATTATGTGATATTCTACATAAATAAAAAAAGATACTTAATCAAGTACCTTAGTCTTTAACATATGGTATTAAAGCCATAAATCTAGCATATTTAATTTGTTGTGCAATATGTCTTTGATGTTTAGCACAAGCACCACTTTGTCTTCTATTAACAATCTTACCTTTTTCAGTAATATATTTTGTGATAATAGGAACATCTTTATAATCTATAGATTTTCCAGCACACATTTGACAAATTTTCTTTTTCTTACGATAAAATTCTGCCATCTCAACTTCTCCTCTCTTAGAAAGGTAGGTCATCATCAGTTAGCGAAACTTCATTACCCATTGCAGCATATGGATCCATACTTAAATCAGATGATATAATGTCGCTACTAGCCCCACCGTTATTACTTGATACTGCATTATTAGTATAAGAAGTATTATTCGTATAGGAAGAACCATTACTATATGAAGTATTAGCCGAATTATCAAATGATGAATTATTAGCACTTCTAGAACCTAAAAAGCTTACATTATCAACAATTACTTCGGTAACATAACGTTTAGTTCCATCTTGAGCATCATAATTTCTCGTTTGAAGACGCCCTTCTACTGCTACTTGCGAACCCTTAGTACAATATTTAGCCAAATTTTCTGCTTGTTTTCTCCAAACAACACAATTTATAAAATCAGCTTCTCTTTCGCCCTGTTGATTAGTAAAATTTCTATCAACTGCTAAAGAAAATGTTGCTGTAGGTGTCCCATTAGCAATAGTACGCAATTCAGGATCTCTAGTTAATCTTCCAATTAAAATTACTTTATTCATTACTACTCCTCATCTAATTTAATGATTAAATGTCTAATAACATTTTCATCGATAGATGCTTTACGATCTATTTCTTTTATAGCATCTTTATTAGCAGTCATAGTCATAACAAAATAATAACCGCTAACTTCCTTTTTAATAGGATATGCTAATTTCTTTTGTCCCATTTCTTTAAAGCTTTCTACTTTAACATTAAGACTTTCAGCTAAACTTTTGATATTATTAGCAGCAGCCTTAACATTAGCTTCTTCCATAGTTGCTTTAATAATGAACATCATTTCGTATTTATTCATTTTTACACCTCCTCTTGGTCTACTCGGCTTTCGTTAAAACGAAGCAAGGAGCAATTCATTACTCGCTAAGTATTATAACAAACCTATTTTCTAAAGTAAAGGTCTTTTACCAAGTAAATTACATCCTATTTTCTAATTTTTTATTTTTTAAATGGTGAAAATTAATTTTTAGTTTTATCATAACCTTTAGTTGTATAATTTTTACAAGAAATATACGGTGTATAAACAACAATATCATCATTAGATATACTAACATACCCATCACAAATATCATTACTAATCTGTAAATTATCAATTATCCCCTTTTCAATAGCATCCCTAGCCGTAACCGTTATAACTTCAATCGAAGAAGGATAGATTTTATTAGCATCATTATATTCCGCCACTTTAGAAGCAAAATTATTTTCTAAAGAACGATATTCATCAATTTTTTTATCTAATTTAAACGAATAAGCTGTAAAAACAACAAAAATCAATATTAAAATAACTCCCCAACTAATAGTAAATCTTCTAAAATTTTTCATTCTGTAACCCCATAATTCTGCGTTTTATAACTATCACAAGATATATAACTTGTAACAACATAATCATTATCTTTAAACCCAACAACACTATAAGCATCACAAGTATTATTAGTCATATCATCTTTTATACTCTGAATATACTTATCTTTAATCACATCAGATATCCTTATAATAATTTTCTCATCATCAGCAACTGTTATAGCATTTTCTTTTAAATAACGAATAGTAGCAGCATGTAATTGACTTTCCTTAGTTTTGTAATACTCCGGAACACTAACCGCAGAATTATTATTATCCTGGGAATCATCATCATTTGTACTATCATCATTATTATTAATAGTTGAATCATCACTTGTAGTACTGTCTGTAATATTATTTATGTTACCAGAATTACGAAAATCACTAGATAATTTCGAGGATAATTTATAAGCATTAAATATTGCTAACATTAAAAAAAGCAACAAAACGACAATGCATATTAACAATGTATTTAAACTCCAACCTTTGTTATCTAAATGCATAGTACTTCACCTCGAAATAGATTATATATCATTACCAATTTTTAAGCAAGAAAAAACTGTGAATAACTAATTACTTATCCACAGTCTAATTTATCATTGGTTTTAAATTAGCAGTTAACTAATTCAACAGTAGCACCAGCTTCTTCAAGTTGTGCTTTAACTTTTTCAGCTTCTTCAGCAGGAAGGTTTTCTTTAACATTTCCACCGTTATCAGCTAAAGCTTTAGCTTCAACAAGTCCAAGACCAGTTAATTCCTTAAGAATCTTGATAACAGCAATCTTAGTTGCACCAGCATCCTTTAATACAACATTTTTATTTGCAGCAGCAGCATTATCTTCGCTAGCAGCAGGAGCAGCAGCAACAGCAACAGCAGATGGATCAACTCCAAATTCTTCCTTCATTGCATCAACTAATTCTTTAACTTCAAGAATAGTCATTTCTTTTAAACCTTCGATAAATTCTTCTTTAGTAAATTTTGCCATATTTTCTTTCCTTTCTTAACAAACTATTTTTCTAATTGTTCTGAGTATAAGTTCAATGCGATAGATAAATCTCTAACATATTGAATCATACCACCAGCAAGTTGTGTTAACAAGCCTTCACGAGATGGAATACTTGCATATTCATTAATCGTTTCAAGACTAGCAACATTACCACTAATGATACCTACTCTAATAGTGGCTTTTTCATGTTCTTTAGCAAATTTGCTTAGAACTTTGATTGGCTCTAGTAAAGATTCACCAAATACAATTGCATTAGGTCCTTCTAAAAATGAATCTTCTACATTAATAGATAAATCATTTAAAGCACGTTTAACAAGAGTATTCTTATAAATTTTTACTTCACCGTTAGCATCTTTTAAATTTCTTCTTAATTCAGTAAATTCAGCAACTGTTAATCCTTGATAAGAGAATATAATTACAGACTCAGAAGCCTTAATTTTATCACTTATTTCAGAAACAACTGCAGCCTTTGCTTCAAGAATTTTCTTACTTGCCATAGTTTTTTCCTTTCTACAAATTTTATATAAAAAAGCTTTCCAATCAGGAAAGGATAAAGATTTTACTCTTTAATTTCCCTCGGTAAGATTTATTTTTATACTTACTGTCTTTGGTATTTAAGGCTTTTTTAACTTATTTAATAATTAGATTTCAAATGAATTTTTATCTAATTTAATTCCAGGTCCCATTGTAGATGCTACAGAAATATTTTCAATGTAGTTTCCTTTAACAGTAGATGGTTTAACTTTAACAATTGTATTATATACATATGTTAAATTTTCTAGTAATTGTTCTTCAGTAAATGAAACTTTACCAATAATTGTATGAACATTTCCAAATGAATCTGTCTTATAAGATACCATACCTTTTTTGATATCTTCAACAGCTTTAGCCGTATTCATAGTAACAGTACCAGTCTTAGGGTTTGGCATTAAACCTTTAGGTCCTAAAACACGTCCAATTCTACCAAGTTGAGCCATCATGTCAGGAGTAGCAACAATAACATCAAAATCAAACCAATTTTCATTTTGGATTTTTTCAATCATATCAGTATCTCCAACATAATCAGCACCAGCATTCTTAGCAGCATTAGCAGCTTCACCCTTAGCAATAACTAAAACTTTTTTAGTCTTACCAGTACCATTAGGAAGTACAAATGAACCTCTTAATTGTTGATCAGCTTTTTTAGTATCTAAATTTAGCTTAATGGCAACTTCTACAGTACTATCAAATTTAGTAGTAGCAGTTTCTTTAACTAGCTTTATAGCTTCTTCTTTTGAGTATAATGTGTTCTTATCTACTTTTTTAGAAGCTTCCACATACTTTTTGCCTTTTTTCATACTAATTTCCTTTCTAATTGTGGTTTATTAGCGGAATGGAATTTATTTATTTGTAATTACTTTTCTTCTGATTCTTCAGATTCGTTTGCTTTATCGTTAATTACTTCAACTTCACCCATAGTTGCATTCTTATTAGCTTCTTCAGCAGCCTCTAATTCAGCTTCACGCTTTGCAGCTTCAGCTTCTTCTAAAGCAGCTTCTTTTCCTTGTTCAGCTAGTTCTTTATCATTTAAGCCTTTAATAGCGACACCCATATTACGAGCAGTACCTTCAACGATATTCATAGCAGCTTCTAAAGTATAGCAGTTTAAATCAGGTAACTTAGTTTCAGCAATTTCCTTTAATTGATCAACAGTTAAAGTTGCAACTACCTCATTAGCACCCTTTGTACTACCTTTTTGAATCTTAGCAGCTTTCTTAATTAAGAATGGAGCTGGTGGAGTTTTTAAAACAAAATCAAATGATCTATCATCATAGATAGTGATAACGCATGGAAGAACATCTCCCATTTTATCTCTCGATGCATCATTAAACTTTGAACAAAAATCTTGTAAATTGATTCCTGCTGGTCCTAACACAGTACCTACTGGAGGAGCTGGTGTTGCTTTACCGGCTGGAATTTGTAACTTAATTCTTTTTACGATTTCTTTTGCCACGAAAAACACCTCCTATAAAATATTTGACGCGTAAGTGGTATGGGCATTCCGCACTCCCCTCCACTTGATGCCTTACATATTAATTCGATATTGAATTTGTAACATATGTAATCGATAATGATACTACCATAGTAATTAGAAAAAATCAAGCACAAAATTATCAATTTTCGCTAAAAAAGTCCTTTAACTTTAATACTAAGAATAGTAAACTAATCGCTACTCGATATTATAAAACTTTATTACTTAATATTTAAAAAAGAACAACCAAAAAGGTTATTCTAATTCTAACTAATTTTGCTTACTTGGTTAAGTTCAACTTCAACAGGAGTTTCTTGACCGAATAAATCAATTAAAACATTTAAACGATTATTTTCTAAGTCAATGGTATCTACACTACCCATCATTCCCTTAAATGGACCGTCAACAATATTAACTTTATCACCAACTGCAAGTTCAGATTTAGCATCAATTCTTGACATTCCCATATCGGCTAAAATACGATCAATTTCTTGAGGCAATAAAGGAGTTGGTTTAGCCCCCTTACCACTTGAACCAATGAACCCAGTTACGCCTGGAGTATTTCTAACAATATACCAAGACTCATCAGACATCTTCATTTCCACTAAAATATAACCAGGAAACATCTTCTTTTGTTTTTCTTTTTTTACACCATTTTTTACTTCAACTTCGGTAGTCTCTGGAATAACAATTCTAAAGATATTATCTTGTAACCCCATTGATTCTATTTTAGATTCTAATTTTTCTTTTACTTTATATTCATGTCCACTATAAGTGTTAACAACATACCATTCTTTTTCCATTAAACTAATGCCCCCTTAATTAATGATAAAATTAAATTCAAAAGAGAAAAATACCCTGCCAATACTAGGCAAAACACTATAGTTGCACAAGTATACTTAAAAATGTCCTTAATTTTTGGCCAACTTACTTTCTTCAATTCAAATTTTACAGCACTTAAATATGAATCTTTATTTGTTTTCTTTTCTTTTTTTGTCATAACTTAACCTCATACTATTTATTACTCAAATAGTAAAAATTCTTTCTTCCTTTATCTGATAATTTATTGTCAACTGATCAGATTTTTTAATTGAAATTTATTTCTAAATATAACTTTAAGTCATAGATTTAATATAAATTTCTAAAATAAAAACGCCAATCAGCGCACCACAGTTAAAATATACTATAAACAATGTAAAAATGCAAGTACTTTCCATTAACTTTTTTCACTTATAATTGGCTTTAAATCCTAGTATAACCCTGTTTTTAATATATCTTTACATTTTCTTCTAATTCGCTGAACAGTATTACTAACACTACTTAAACTCATTTTTAAAATTGATGCTACTTCTGGCTTAGTATAGCCGTAAATCAAAAGTTGAAATACTTCCCCTTCACTAGGTGTCAATATATTTAGACATTGAGTCGTAACATTTTCAATATTTTCTCTAGAAGTAATATTATTCAAAGGATTATTTTTATTATCATCACCAATCAATTCTTGTAAAGACATCTTATATTTATTATCATAAATATAATCAATTGATAATGAATCTTTAATAATTTTGCTTTTCTGCGTACCACCTTTTTTTAAAACATCTCTAATTCTTCTTTCAACACACATTGTTATAAAAGTTGGCAAACCGGTGTTCTTAGCTTCATCATATTTTGCTAAAGCATCAGCAAACCCCAGCAACGCTTCTTGATAAAAATCTTTATACTCAAGTCCTAACTTATGACAATAAGGAACATATTTTTTTACTATCAGTGCAATAATATAATGATACTTTTCATACAAAATATCTTTAGCATCTTCATTTTCTTCTCCTAATAAATATAATAATTCATTGTCATTTGTAACTTCATATTCATTATAATTACTTTTCATTAACGAAACACAATGTCATAAATAAGAATAGCTGCTGCCACCGATGCATTTAAACTATTGACATGTCCTTTCATAGGTAAGGAAACAATCTCATCACAATTTTCTCTAACTAATCTTGATAAACCATTGCCTTCACTACCAACTATTAATAAAACTTTATCGCTATAATCACAAGTTTTACAAGAAACACCATCAGCCTCAGCCCCATAAACGAAAAATCCATTATCTTTAAAATCATTCATAACTTTAACTAAATTATTAACTCTAGCAACATTAACATATTCTAAAGCGCCAGTTGAAGTTTTCATAACCGTTTCATTAATATCGACACTACGATCTTTAGGAATAATAATTGACTGCACGCCAGCAGCTTCACAGGTACGAATAATTGCCCCAAAATTATGAGGATCTTCTAAATGATCTAACATAACAACCAACGAATCATTATACATTGTTTTATAATCAGTATAAGTATAATCGTCAATAATAGCCATTATTCCTTGATGATTGCCCTTAACCATTCTATCCATTGCCTCTTTAGAAACCGATTCATATTGAATCTTATTTTCTCTAATTGACTTCATAATACGCTCATCTTTCATATTACTAGTAATATAAAGCTTTTTTACTTTTTTAGGATTAGATAAAACTTCATTTAAAACATTTTTACCATAAACTTTCATACTTAAAAACTTCCTCCATAATTTCTTTTATTCGACTTTCCTTTTCATTATAATATAGATACCCAAACAAACATTCGAACCCAGTAGCAATCCGATAGGTTACAATATCCGCATGTTTAGCCTTACTACCATGAGCATTTCTACCCCATTTAATGATTTCTTCCTCTTCCGAGGTTAAAAAGCCAAATTCACTTAATTTTTCATAGATTTTCCGCTGACTAACCGCACTTACATATTTAAGACTTTCTTTTTGCAAATCTTTTAATTTACAGATATTTTTACTTATCAAAAATCTTCTTACATAAAATTCATAAATACAATCGCCAAGATAAGCATAGATTAAAGGACTTTTCATTTCACATCACGCCCCAAATATTACCACATATTTTTTTAAAAGTAAAACTATTTTCATAAATTTCTACTTTTAATTTTTTAAAGATGCAGCAACATTCAAAGCCGCTTCGGCTCCACTAGCCATTGCCATTATTATCTGATAATATTCTCTTTTAATACTATCACCAACCGCATATAAACCATTAACTTTAGTTTCATAATTTTTATCAACAATAATGTAGCCATTATTATCAAAGATATCAAAGGCCTTTAAATAAGATATATTAGGTTCATAACCGATATAAATAAATAAACCAGTTACCTTTAATTCTTCCTTATCATTTAAAATTACACTCTCTAATTTCTCATTTCCATTTAACCTTGTTACCTTTGTATTATAAATAATTTCTACATTTTTATATAGTTTCAACTTATTCTCAAGTTCCTTTTCTATATGTAAAGAGTCTTTTCTAACTATCATATATATTTTATATGCAAATTTAGCTAAATACATCGTCTCCTGAACCGCTGAGCGACCAGAACCAATTACCGCAATTGTTTGATTCTTAAAGAAAGCCCCATCACAAACAGCACAATAACTAAGGCCTCTTCCTAAAAATTTTTCTTCATTAACTAAACCTAGTTTTTTAGCTTTACGCCCACTAGCAATAATTATTTTCTTCGTTTTATAATCCTTTTTTTCACCCTTAATCTCAAAAAAATCATTCTTCTTTTCTATACTTAATACTCCATCTAATTTATACTCTATTTCTAAACTATTTAGATGCTCATAAAGTTTATAAGAAAAATCAGCCCCACTAATACCATACATTCCCGGATAATTATCAATTCTATCAATATAATTAATAATCCCTCCCGGCATATTTTTTTCTAAGCATAATACTTTTAATCCGCTTCTTTTAGCATAGATAGCCGCACAAATCCCAGCTGGACCTAAACCTACTATTATTAAATCATACATTCAAAATCACCTAAAATCTAATGTCTTTTTCCTCTTCTTTATTATATAAAGATTCATTTTTGTCTTTACGACTATTAATCATTAGCCAGAAAAGCCCAATTATAAACATCAAAGCCGATACAATTTGAGCCACTTTAAAACTACCGAGCATCAAAGAATCAGTACGTTTGCCTTCAATAAAGAAACGCCCAATCCCATACCACATTAAATAAGTAGCGCTTAAAGTTCCAATTTTTGTTTTCTTGCTTTTCCTAATTATAAGCATAATTATAAAGCCTAATATGCACCATTCTGATTCATATAAGAACGTTGGTTCATAGTAAACGCCATTGATATTCATTCCATTAATAATAAACTCTGGGATATATTTTTTCTGTAACGCTAAAAAAGTAGTCGCCGGACCATGAGCTTCCCCATTAAAGAAGTTTCCCCAACGCCCAATTGCTTGAGCTAATAATAAAGATGGACAAACAAAATCTAAGACTCTTGCTAAAGAAACATCGTATTTCTTACAATACAAACACATCGTAATTAAACCAGCAATTAGGCCACCATGAATAGCAAGACCACCTTCCCAAATATATAATGCCGAAATTGGGTCACTAGCATAAACACTCCAATTAAAAATAACATAGTAAAGTCGTGCTCCAATTATCCCAAATATAAGCGCATAAAAAAACATATTAAAAAGAAAATCTGTATTAAATTTTAATCTCTTAGCCTCTTTTTCAGCAACCACATAGCCAAGTATTACGCCTAATAAAATTAATACCGAATACCATCTTATCTCAAAATTTCCAATTGTAAAAAGCACTGAATTCATCTTTATTCCTCTTTTCTTCTCCTTGATTATATCAAAAACATATCTGTTTTACCAGAAACATTTTTCTAAGGCGATTTAAGTATAGCACATTTATTTTCTAAAGAAGTCACCTAAAAAGCGACAATTACATTTTTTGAAATTTTCTTAAAAATTTTCCCATCTTTTAAAAATGTATCACTCTACTATAAGTGCTTATGAGTCCGAAAAAACTTTAATACTAACTATATTTGCTTATCAACCTTGTCTTAAATATCATATTTCTTTAGAATGGTTATGTGAAAATAACTAGTCTTTTTATTAACATCACGAAAAAGTAAAAACTTTTATTCCGAGAAAGTCAAACCTCAATTACAAAAAAGTCAGATTCTAATTACAAAAAAAGTCAGAAGATTTGGATAAAAAATCAAATGATTTAGCTAAAGAAAAAGAAATTGATAAATATTACAAACTTACAGATGAAGATAGAGAAAAGATAATTAAAGAAATTAATGAAATGCTAAAAAAATAGATACTAGTCATTAAGATTGTATAACTAATATCTATTTTTATTTATTATATAATATGAATATAATTTATATTTTTTACACACGATACTTATCATCCAAGTATTTTTTTAAATATTGACCAGTATAAGACTTAGGATTTTCAGCCACCTCTTCAGGAGTACCAGTACATACTATCTCACCGCCACCGGCTCCGCCTTCTGGACCTAAATCAATAATATAGTCAGCTACTTTTATAACATCTAAATTATGTTCAATAACAACAACGGTATCACCATTATCTACAATTCTTTGTAAAATAACTAATAATTTCTTAATATCATCAATATGAAGTCCGGTAGTTGGTTCATCTAAGATAAATAAACTCTTACCAGTTGGCTTCTTTTGTAATTCTTTGGCAAGCTTTACTCGACCAGCTTCCCCACCAGATAAAGTGGGAGCTCCTTGACCTAATTCAACATAAGACAAACCAACATCCATCATAATATCTAAAGTACTCTTAATCTTAGGAACATTACTAAAGAACTCTTGAGCTTCTTCCACACGCATTTTCAAAATATCAGCAATATTCTTTCCCTTATAAGTAATACTTAAAGTATCTTTATTATACCTCGTACCATGGCAAACTTCACAAGGAACATAAACATCAGGCAAGAAATGCATTTCTATTTTCTTAACCCCATCACCATAACAAGCCTCACAACGACCACCTTTGACATTAAATGAGAATCTTCCCTTATCAAAACCACGAATCTTAGCCTCTTTAGTTTGCGCCAGTAAATCTCTGATATCATCAAACAAGCCAACATAAGTAGCGGGATTACTTCTAGGAGTTCTGCCAATCGGATCTTGCGATATCTGAACGACTTTATCAATCTCATCAATTCCCTTTATCTTTTTACACTTACCAGGGAAAACTTTCGACTTTGGATAAATATTCTTAAATACTGACTTATAAAGAATTTCATTAACTAAAGAACTCTTACCCGAACCAGATACCCCTGTTACACAAACAAACTTACCTAACGGAATTTTAACATCAATATTTTTTAAATTATGTTCCGTTGCTCCCTTAATTTCTAAGAACTTTCCATTACCTTTTCTTCTTACTTTAGGAACGGGAATAAAATATTCTCCAGACAAATATTTACCAGTTAAAGAGTTCGGATTTTTCATTACTTCTTCGGGTGTCCCCGCAGCCATCACTCGGCCTCCCTCTTTACCAGCTTTCGGTCCAATATCTACCAAGTAATCGGCAGCCAGCATCGTATCACTATCATGTTCAACAACTACTAAAGTATTACCAAGACTAACCATCTCTTTTAAGGAACTAATTAACTTATCATTATCTCTTTGATGCAACCCAATACTAGGTTCATCTAAGACATATAAAACCCCACTTAAACGACTCCCTATCTGCGTAGCTAATCTAATTCTTTGTAATTCCCCCCCAGACAAAGTTCCTGCCATTCTATCAAGAGTTAAATAATCTAACCCTACATTCTTTAAAAATTCTAATCTATTAAGAATCTCTTTTACAATCAATTTACTAATCTCTTGTTGTTCTGTAGAAAGCTTTAAATTTCTAATAAATTCTAATAAGTTTCCAACACTCATCTGCGTCATTTGATAAATATTCTTCTTGTTAATGAAGACATTTAAAATACCTTCTTTAAGACGAGCACCTTGACAAACAGGACAAGTTAACTCCATCATATAATTATCTAACCATTCTCTAATCCAACTACTAGAAGTCTCTATATATCTTCTTTCTAAATTAGTAATAATACCCTCATAATAATCAGTCGTAAAACGCTTATTTCCATTCTTAGCCGTATATTCAAACTTTAATGGTTCATCACTCCCATACAAAAGAATTTGCTTTTCTTTCTTAGTTAATTCTTTATAAGGTTTATTCATATCAATATGATAATAATCACAAGCCGTTTTAACATTAGTATAAAATATATTCGTATCATCTTTTAAAGTCTGAATAGCTCCTTCATTAATAGAAAGACTCTTATCAGGAACCAGCAAATCTTCACTAATTGCCGTCTTAAAACCTAAACCTTTACACTCTGGACAAGCTCCAAAAGGAGCATTAAAAGAAAACATATTAGGCTCTAAATCAGGCAAGGAGTAATTACATTCAATACAAGCAAATTTCTCACTCCAAAGAATTTCTTCCCCATCAATTACATGGATTAAAACCATCCCATCAGCTAATTTAGTCGAAGTCTCAATAGCCTCAAAAACTCTCGACCTCTCTTCTTTAGAAAGTACAATTCTATCAACAATAACTTCAATAGTATCCTTAACATTCTTTTCTAGAGTTATCTCTTCATCTAAACTATAAACAGTCCCATTAACTCTTACTCTTGAATATCCTTCTTTTCTTAAATCGTCTAGTATTTCTTTATGCGTCCCCTTCTCATTTCGAACAACCGGAGCCATAATCTCCAGTTTTGTTCCCTCAGCCATATTCATAACTTTATTAGTCATCTCTTCAATACTTTGATGTACTATTGGTGTATGATGATTAGGACAATAAGGAGTACCAATACGAGCATATAACAACTTCAAATAATCATATATTTCCGTAACTGTTCCTACTGTACTACGAGGATTATTATTAGTAGTCTTCTGGTCAATAGCAATACTAGGACTCAAACCTTCAATCGAATCAACATCCGGTTTCTCACTACCTCCCAAAAACTGTCTCGCATAACTAGATAAACTCTCTACAAATCTTCTTTGTCCCTCAGCATATATCGTATCAAATGCTAATGAACTTTTCCCTGAACCAGACACCCCAGTCATAACAATTAAAGAATTCTTTGGTAAATCTAAATCAATATTCTTTAAGTTATTCTCTCTTGCCCCTCTAATAATTATCTTATCGTTTTTCATCTAATCACCCAACTTCGTTATTATTCTATCATAGAAATTACAATGTCGACATAATTCTTCGCATTTCTTTTGATTTTTAAACCCCTCTACCATCTTTATAACTTTCTTACTCTTTAAAACATCTTCTAACTCATCTTGATAAATATTTCCTAATCTTAAATAGCCATTATAATCTAGACAACACGGAACAATATCCCCATTAACTAAGACTCCTAAATGACTCCTAAGTCCCATACAAGAACCATCTTCATTATAATAATTATTCTCTAAATCCGGCCAAATAAAAGGAATATCCTTATCTAAATAAATATTATCACTTATCTTATTATTATCTTTAAGACTAACTCCATAATAGTTTTCTATTCTCTCTAGAACTTTATTCATCTTCACTTGTTCATTCCATATCCTAAAGACAATAATTGTTCCACTCTTTCTTAACTTATCAACACTCTTAAATATAGTCTCTAAATACTTATCAATCTCTTCCATACTCTTAATAGCTTGTAAAGATATATTAACTCTCCGGATATTCTTATTATTCTCAATTTTCTTAATTAAATACCCATTAGTCGTAATATTTACCTTATATTTTAGACTAGCCATATCAATAAGTTCATTAATCTTACTATGTACTAAAGGCTCTCCCATCAAATGAAAATATAAACTATCTGTATAACCTTCTAACTTATCTAAGATAGTTTTAAAGTTTTCTAAAGTTATCTCTTCTTTAAGTCTTTTATTTCCCGGACAGAAACTACACTTTAGATTACATATATTCGTAATTTCTACATATATCTTCTTAAATCTTTTCTTCATAAATACCCCATGTCCCGGTTATTGTAACATATTCTTTATCTTTTTGGAAAAAAACTTCTTTAAGACTTGCTTTTCTTAAGAATCTTCCTTATCCTATTATATACTTAAGATAATATACTTCTAGGAATATTTTCATTATTATATATAAGATATTTTTTCTTCTTCTGATATAAAATATCTCAATCAATTTTTATTTTTCGATGATTTGTAGATTTTTTGTTCGGTAATTTGTAGATTTTTTAAACTTTAAAAAATTATCATCAAATTTTCAATACATAAAAATTTACTAAAGAAGTGTTATTATTCACGTTTACAATTAATGATAATTCTATTATAATATAGATAGAAATGGTAGGATAATTATGAATAATATTAAAAAAATAAGAATAAAAAGAAAAATAACTCAAGTTGACTTAGCAAAAGTTATTAATGTCAAACAGGAAACAATCAGTGCTTATGAATCAGGTAAAGCCCAACCTAGTTGTGATGCCTTAATTAAAATTGCCGATTATTTAAACACTTCCTGTGACTACTTACTAGGGCGTATTGAAGATGACTCCCCTCTTACTGGTTATAATATTAAGAGTATGAATCCCAAGACTTATAAAATGATTAATAACTTCTTAATGTTAAAAGACCGTGAAAAAGATGAATGTCTATGGTATAGTGAGGCTATTAGAAAAAGAGATCTTAACTAATGATTTTTAAGTGTCCTAATTGTGGTTATGAAAACAAATTAAATTCTACTGGTAAATGTGAAGCATGTCCAAACTTTGTTATCCCAGAAATGCAGGATTTCCTAAACCTTGATGAATATTTAGATGAATTATTATCTAAGTCTTCTATTGAACTAAGTTCTCGTTTAATTCATCTTTATTTCTCTGATTTAGAAAATCCCAAATTAATTCAAGTTAAAGAAAAATTTCATCTAGAGAATCTAATTGAAGAAGCAAGAGCTAAATTCTATGTTAATGTCGATGAGAATAAGTTAGATCAAACTACCAAGGACATTATTAATGCTTTAATTAAGTATGATTCCAAAATGTCGGAAATAATTGAACTTTTCCATGACAAAATGTATTATATAATTCTAAATGCCGGTCAAGACTACCTTGATTATGATAACTATATAAAATTTCTTCGTATTTACATAAACTGTCTTGGCAATATTATTAATCTAAAAGATGTTAACTTCTTCTTTTCTGATGAAAAACCAGATAAAGACAATAATATAACTCTAGGAGCAAGCACCACTGAAAAAACTATTTATTTAAATAAAGCCTTTGTCAGTAGAATCTATAATCGTAAGACTTCTTGCTTACTTCTTATAAACACAATAATCCATGAATTAGTCCATTCCCGAATCACCAATGATTTAAGCACTTGTCAAATCGATAAAAATTTAAACAATACCATAGAATTTTGTATCACCAGAGCTTGTCGTCTCTTATCAGAATTCTATGAATATGATTTATATAAAGGTGATAATTATCGTTATAATTATGAAGAAGCCAATGCTATTAACAATGCTAAAGGATATGTAGAAAGATTAATTACTTCCCTAGGACCATTAATAAGTCCTAAAGATATTAATTCCTATAAGGAAAAAATGCACATTAATTTTCGGAATTCTAATGAAACAATTTATACAATGAATTTTAAAGATGGTTCTACATTATCAGTTGATGACTTTCCCTTCAATAAACTACCTAGTGGTAAAACTTTCTTAGAAAAAAGACAAACCAATAATCCCACAGAAAATATTCGTACCCACGAAATGTTAGATTTATTAATCGAAGAAAATCCCAATATCTTAATTCTGCCCAGATATCGTCTACTAAATCTTATCTATCTAAATGATAATGGAACCGTTAGAAGAAAAACAATCCCTGAGTTAGAAAGTGATATCAATAAAACAAATAATCCTTATCTAAAGGATTATCTAACTACCCAAATAAAGTATCTAAAAGATAAAGAACCCCAACCTACGAGATAGAAAAAAATCTATCTTTTTTTGATAGACTAATTAAGTAAAATAATTGAAATATTTAAAGCTCCGGCAATAAGTAACCACAAAATATAAGGTATCTGTAAGTAAGCTGCCAAAGGTTTTAACTTATAGAACTTCACAATCATAATCGCTACTAAGACAATTAAAAGAAGTAACCATAAAAGCGCAAAAGTTAACCAGCCTAGCCGAAAGAAAAATAGCGACCATAAAGTATTAACAAGTAACTGAGCTAAGTAAAAGAAACAAGCTCTTTTCTTAAACTTCTTATCCGTCTTATTACAACATATTAAGTATGATGATATACCCATTAATATATAAAGTATAGTCCATACTATTGGAAACACTAGAGGTGGCGGAGTAAAGAATGGTTTCTTTAGAGTTTTAAAACTACTCATATTACCCCCTAATAAAGAGCCTAAAAATCCCGCTACTAATGCAAAGCCAATAAATAAGAACAACATCTTATAATTAACTTTTTCTTGATTCAAACTATTATTTTTACTATTACTCATCAAATTCACCATTATTAGTATATACAAAAGTTCCAAAATTATTTATAATAACACTGTGATTTTTATGGAAACAACAATATTTTTAGATATTGACGGTGTTCTAAATGATTATAATACCACCGTCTATAATACTCGTAATGATATCTTAGGAAAATATAATATTAACTTAGAAAAGCTTAATCTTTTAAAACAATTGATTAAAGAAATCAATGGAAAAGTTGTGTTTATTTCTGCCCTACGTTATGATGAAGATTTTTTAGAACTAGCTTATACTCTAACTGAAATGGATATTCAAATTGATGGCAGAACTCCTAGTATAAATGGTAATAAAAGTCTAGAGATATTATCTTATCTAACTGAGCATAATATTTCTAATTACTTAATTCTAGAAGATGACGAACTACTAAATATCCCGGAAATTCAAGAACATTTAATTGAAACTCCAACTGATGATGGTCTACAAGATTATCTAGTCGAAGAAGCTATTACCCAAGTTAAAAAAAATAATAGAAAAAGACTAATCCCTAAGAAATAATTATCTTTTAACCTTTCTCTCTTGAATATGATAAACTATTTTTAAAGATAACTTTGTCGAAATAAACCTATTAAAGAATAAACCTAGTCTTACTGATAAACCTGGTACTATAATCAATTTATTCTTTAGAGTCTTGTCGATAGCATACTTAGCTACTTGATAAGACTTTTTTTCTTCAATATTAAACTTTCCCCCAGCAACTTTATTAAACTCTGTTGCTACTGGTCCTGGACATAAACAAGATATCTTGACATTACTTTTCTGATGTCTTAATTCCTCATATATAGCTAAACTAAACTTTAAAACATAATTCTTAGTTGCATAATAAGTATTAAGACGAGGTCCTGCCAGAAATCCTGCTGATGAAGCCACATTAAGTATATGCCCCTTATCCTTATTATAAAAGTCTTTTAAGAATAACTTTGTCAAAATATGCACAGCCTTAACATTAAGATTAATCATTTCTAATTCTCTAGTTAAACTAGTCTCTGTCGTTAATCCAAATAACCCAAAACCAGCATTATTAATCAGTAAATCAATATCTTTATCCTTAGTCATCTCATATAACTTATAACAATTCTCTTCAATTCCTAAGTCTAAAGAAATAATCTCTACCGAAGTCTTTAATTCTTCTTGTAACTCTTTTAATCTTTCCGTTCTTCTAGCTACTAAAACTAAATCCCAGTCTAAAGATGCTAAATACCTAGCCATATCTCTTCCTAATCCACTAGAAGCACCTGTTATTAATGCTTTCATATGTACCTACTTTCATCTTTAGTATATCATATTTCCTTAATATCATTTATAATTATCTTGGTGATAATATGTATCTTGTTTATTATTATTTATTTATAAATATTATTAGTCTATTCCTCTATTCTTTAGATAAATACTTAGCTATTAAAAGAAAAAGACGTATTTCTGAAAAAACTCTTCTTCTTTCTACTATTCTCGGAGGAATAATAGGTACTACTATAGGAATGTATCTTTTCCATCACAAGACTAAAAAGTGGTATTTTAAGTTAAATATAGTCTTAAGTATTGTTATTCATCTTCTGTTATTATATTTATATATGAATAAAACCTGGTAGACTTTTATCTATCAGGTTATTTAATTATCTATTCTTAATCTTCTTAATATCTTCTAAAGACATATTAATCATTTTAGCAATCTCTTCCTCTTTAAAACCAGCATTCAAGAGATTCCTAATAATTGTTGTCTTATCTTGTTGTAAGGATTCTTTTTCTTTAGCTAAATCATTTGATTTTTTATCCAAATCTTCCGACTTTTTATCCAAATCTTCTGACTTTTTATCTAAATCCTCTGACTTTTTATCTAAATCCTCTGACTTTTTATCTAAATCTTCTGACTTCTTATCTAAATCATCCGACTTCTTATCTAAATCCTCTGACTTCTTATTCAAATCTTCCTCTTTTTCATTAAGCTCTTTAACCCATGTGTTTTTAACCATTTCATCATTACTAAGTTTAGTATATAAGGCTATGTTTTTTGAATCATGTGACAATTCATAAACACGGTCAACAAAAATTTTAGCTTTTTCTTTTCCCATAAGTTTTTCAGCCCTTTCTTTGAAAGTTGATAAATCCTCAGTATTCATTAACTGACACCAAAGAAATACTTTTTCTTCTCTCTCATCAAGACAAGTATACCACATTTTATTAGCAAATTTCATCGAAATATTGTATACAAGATCATCATCATCTACAATTCCATCTTGATCTACTAACTGACTTATGGAAACTAGTCTCTTTTTTTTACTATCAAAATTATTAAAGTTGATTTGAACCAATTTGGCTATATTACTATAATCCGTATCTCCTAATCTTAGATTATCACTTTCAATTCGACCTCTATATACTTTATTTCTTCGTAACATCGAAATATCCGTATTCATCTCAATATTATAATATTCACCATTATACTTTAATAAAATATCTACTTTATTAAGCATTTCTTTCTTTTGATAGATCTTTAAATCTCGGTTTAAATACTCAATATTTCCTTCTAAATCCTTAAGATCAAGATTAGTAACATCTGCCAGTAATTTATTAGTAGCAAAGCTCAAATTTTTATCCCCAAATACTTGGCAAAACATGAAATCGTAACACAAGCCAATTATCTTATCTTCTGGAATAGTTTTCCACCTTACTCCCTTTCTTATTTTTTCTATACTTTTTTGCATATAATCATCAACTACCTTTCACTTGTTATGCAATTTGTAAGAACAAGAAAAATTACCCTTACATATAGATATATTGGCGGTCGATGGCGACTTTTTTTCAAAAATTCCAAACTTTTTTATAATTTCAGCAATTTTTACACTTACTTTACACAATTAGTCTTAAAAAAAGAGCCATCTCTGACTCTTAGATTACCGCTGCAAGTTGTGGATACATTTGCTTCTTTCTTGATACCATACCATCAAGATATGTACCTTCTACTAAATTACTATCTTTATAAGCTTCTTTAATTAAATCATCATTACCAGTACTATAAATGACATATGAACCATTCTTCACAGGATCAGTAACAAATAAAACTGCTACTTTATAATTATTTCTAACACACATATCATCTAAATGTTCAATATACTTAAGTATATCTTTAGCTATTTCTTCAAAATCCATAGTCATAACTTGTCCTATTCCTAAAGAAACATCTCCTAGTTTAAAAGTCTTAAAGTCTTGTTCAACTATCTCCGGAATAGTCATTCCTTTAATAGATGAGCCAGCTTTTAACATAGCCATCCCATATTCTTGAATATCTAAATTAGCAATAGCGGCTAATTTACGAGCTACTTCTACATCCATATCCGTAGTCGTTGGACTCTTTAATAATAATGTATCTGATAGAATAGCACTTAACATTAAACCAGCAATATCTTCAGGAATTTCAATATTATTTTCTTTATAGATTTGATAAATTAAAGTACAAGTACAACCAACAGGCATTGATCTAAATTGAATAGGCATTTGTGTACCTAAGTTACCTAAATTATGATGATCAATTATTTCCATAATATTAGCTTCTTCTAATCCATCAACACTTTGAGCTGGTTGATTATGATCTACTAGAATAACATTATATTTCTCATAGTTATTTTGATCTATTAATCTTAACATCCCAATACAAGTATTATCTTGATCAACTATTGGATAGTTAGTATGACCATACTTATTGGAAATACTAACAAAATTATCACGATAATCAGAAGCATTAAACTTAATTGGATTGGGATTAATATTAACAGTCTCAATATAATTACATAACTTCATTCTATTAGCGGTTGCATAAGTAGAATCTGGAGTACTAATTATATTAACTTTATTCTTCTTAGCTTTTTCTAATAACTCTTCAGGGAATACTCTATCTCCTACAATAATAATTAATTTAACACCCTTATCAATAGCATAATCAATGATATATTGTCTATCAGCTACTATTAAAATATTACTATTATCAAGTTCTACTCTCTCAGTAAAAGTCTTACTCTTATAAGCTGCTGCTATTATATTACCCTTTATCTCATCATCAAATCTTAATATTTCTTTACCATCTAATACTTCTAAGATATTATCATAAGATGTATTTAATTCGTATAAATCACCCTCTATAATATTCTTAGCCATCTCTTTAACATTAATATATCCCTTTAATTTATGATTCTCATCTACTAAAGGTAATCCCGTTACTCCTAATCTTTGTAACTCTTTAAATGTCTTTTCTATTGATGTATGTTCATTAATATACGCCTCTTTAAGATAAGCCATATCTTTAATCTCTACTTTTACATCATTAAGATATCTAGGTTCTTCTATTTTAAAATAATCTAAGACAAACTTAGTCTCTTTATTAATATTACCTAATACTCTAGGTTCAGTCTCCCAACCTAACTTATTCTTTAGATAAGAATAACTAATTGAAGCACATACTGAATCTGTATCTGGCTTTTTATGTCCTATGACATATGTCTTCTTCATATAAATACACTTCCTCTTTGCTAGTGGTATTATAGCATAATTCCTCTTATTTAGTATATATCTTTCTTTATAATTTAAAAAGAATAATAAACTCTACCTCTCTATAGTATTTATTATTCTTTAATTTCACGGATGGAATGGATTACTAGCTGTCCCATCACCGTTATTTAGAACTTCTGGTGAAAGATTTAAAACTGGACGGACTCCATTAGCGCTGCTGATGTAGATGTCGCCTGCATTGCCGAGTGAACTCACAATAAGCCCATAAGCGCTGCCACCGTAGAAGTAGCCAGGCGACATAGTCCAATAATATCGTCCACTATATAAATAGTAATTTGAATTACTAGAACTCCAGCTACCAGCTAAAACCACTTCATCAGATGTGACAAGTCCAATACCATAAGTAAGAGCTCCATTCCCTTTGCTAGTATCACTAACTGTAAAAGCATCATTTTTTTGTGGACAAATTAACATCATTTTATTGTTATAAGAACTAGTTGCAAAATTATGCCAGCGATATGACGTGTTTTCAGTACCATAACCTTTATTACTATAACCACTTGACGTATTACTGCTTAAAGAACGATCGTTACAAAATAAATTATCTTTAACATATTGTTCATTGGTTGTACCTTTAATATTATTCTCATACCAAGTATCTAAATAAGATTTAATATTAGAGCTATTAGTATTAGTTTGAGCTTTATCTTTACTAGTTGTTGCATACGTTACATAGCCATGAACAACTCTAGCACTTGACGAACCTGCAGTTACACTGAATATTTTATATACATATGAACCAGAATAACTTGCACTTGTACTTCTAAATGTATAGTAACCTACATAATCACTGGTCATTGCACTACCAAGTACTGCAATTGGATCCTTAAGAGTAAATCTATCTGTTGAAGCATTATAACTATATTCCTTAGCAATATAATAAGTACTAGTATTTGTATAAGATGAAGTAGAATATTGATATTGAATTGATTGTTCAATTATACCATCTCTATTACCATACATATAACCAACACCAGCATTATCATCATAAACATATGACCAAGCACTTTCCATAACATTATCCTTTTTCCAGCCATAATTAAAGCTAGTAGTCCCTATTTGTCTATCGGTACTCGCATCATTATTGGCATGAGCTACTGTTCCATCATATATAACTCTTACAGTTCCATCACCATTATATCTTATAATACGCCAATATTTTCCCGCAAATAAAACATAGTTATTAGTTACATTGCCACGATAATAATACGAGTCCCCATAAACATCTTTAGCTCTACATAAATAACCATAAGTATCTTCTGCTCCAGTTACGGTTGCAGTTCCATCACTATTCATTGTCGGACATCTTTGTATTTCATCTAAATAAAATGTTTTATTAGCAATTGTAATAGTTTCTAAACTTTTGAAATAAATATTACACCTACTTCTTGTCCCCCAATTAGAAAGTTTTATTCCCCATTTATTATAGTCCCAACTAGCATTCTTATTATTATCACATACTATTTTTTCTACAGCATATCCATTACCTTTAGTTGGTAAAGTTTCAGAATAAGTACCATCTATATAAACTCCAATTAACGGCTCTTCTTTTGGAATAAAATTATAATAAGTAATACATAGTCCAATAATTGCAAATGCACTAACTAAGCCGGATATTATAATATATTTTCTTTTTTTATTTTTAAATATTTTCATAGTTAATATTTCTCCTATTAATTTATTAGTATTTAAAATTATGTTTTCACATAACTCTAAATACTGACAACATAGTATCTAACTTTTAAATCGCGTCTAAAAGTATCTATGCTATATGTTCGGGTTAATTACCACTGGTTTATCCTTGTTTCCAATCTAATTTTAGATTATCTTATAAAAGTTCGGTAACATCTTTATTATAAATTGTAAAATAAAAAGTCATAAATAGTTATTTATTCCTAGTTCTAAAAGATTACTTCTTACAATAAAAAGCCGTAGCCGTTTATTTTGAGTGTCATAGATTTATCTATCTTAGTAGGAATCTGGACGGACTCCATTAGTGTTGTTGACGTTGTTGTTGTTCGCATTGCCATTTGAATTCACATTACGCTCATTAGCGTTGTTACCATCTGTGTAATTAGGCGACATACCTCAAAAGAACAAACAATAGTTTATAGGACAAACCAACTTTATATAATATTACTAACTCTCTTATATCATATAAAGATTTTCGCCACGGCCAAATGATGATTCATTTGGCCGTGAAACCATCGTACAAGTTTTCTTATTCTTGCTTCTATGAAGCAAGATGATAAGGATCAGATGCCGTCCCATTTCCGTTTTTCAGAATCTCAGAGCTTAGATTTAAAACTGGACGGACTCCATAAGTGTAGTGGACGTTGCTGTCGTCTGCACTACCGTCAAAATCCACATAACGCTCATAAGCGATGTCGCCGTAGAAGAGGTTAGGCGACATAGTCCAATAAGATTTTCCACTATATAAATAATAGTCGTAATTCCTTGAACTCCAGCTACCAGCTAAAACTACCTCATCAGTTGTTACAAGTCCTACTCCGTAAGTTAAAGCACCGTTACCTTTGCTAGTATCACTAACGGTAAAAGCATCATTTTTTTGCGGACAAGTTAACATCATCTTATTGTTGTTAGCATTATCTGCAAAATTATACCAACGATAATGCGTGTAGCTTGTACCAGCACCTGTCCCACTATTATTCGCCGCAAAACTTCTATCATTACAGAAAATATTATCAGCAATATACTGTTCATTCGTTGTCCCTTTAATATTATTTTCATACCACGCATCAAGATATGTTTTTATTGTTGAATTATTAGTATTTGCATGAGTTTCTGCGTAAGTAGAAACTCCAGTTGCCCCATACATATATCCTACATAAGCATTGTCGTTGGAACTGCTATTAAAAGCCGTAGTTCCTATTTGTCTATCATCACTAACATAATAATTGGCATGTGCACTTGTTCCATCATATATGACTCTTACGGTACCATCACCATTAATACGGATTATTCGCCAATAGAATCCCGCAAAATATACATAATTATTTGTTACATTTCCGCGATAATAATAACTTGTTCCATACGCATCTTTCATACAACATAAATAACCGTATTGACTTTCTGCATCAGTAACTGTTGCTGTACCATCTTCATTTACTGTTGGACAAAACCCATAATAATCTAATGGAACTGCCACATTACCAATGTTTATTTTCTCAACATCCACAAAATAAATGTTACATTTACTTCTTTTCGTTACATTAGATATTGTTGGTCCCCAATCTTTGGCACTCCACTCACCAACTGCACCATTATCACAGACTATTTTATCTACTTTATAACCAGTTGCTTTAGCTGGTGCATCAACAACATACTGACCATTAACATAATTATTAATAATAACATCACCATATAAAAAATCGCCAACTGTCGTTTTAACTACTTCTTCATCAGCAGTAGTAGTAAATTTAGAATAAGCAAAATATATTCCTAAGATACCTACTAATAAACAAGGAATACCTATATAAAAGTATCTTTCATATTTTCTATAAAATCTTTTAAATTTTAATTGTTTTAAATATTTATCTTTATTAAACTTTCTCATAATTCCAGAAACCATCCTATCTATATGTAATATTCACATATAGAATAACCATTTATAAGAATAATATACTTTACATGTATTTACACTTTTCATAGAGTTGAAAACTCTATGAAAGCTAACTTTCGGATACTATTCTTACTTTATAAATATAACTATATCACAGAAAATAGGCTTTTTAAAGAGGAAAAAATTAGTCATATCAT